>Ga0074195_1003972_pt1 | contig 12847 bp, 15 predicted proteins | sample EPASupsiteHSE623_FD_64525 | JGI IMG/M metagenome (GOLD analysis project Ga0074195, IMG submission 64525) | Bioremediated contaminated groundwater from EPA Superfund site, New Mexico - Sample HSE6-23 | ecosystem: Environmental > Aquatic > Deep subsurface > Groundwater > Contaminated ...
TGAGAGGGGTGGGGTTTGTTGTTAATTTTATGAGTGTACAAGAAGATGGATGTGTATGGCATAAGGGTGGCATGCAAAGGAGCGCCTTGTGTCGCCACAACTACGCTGTCATAATCCGCAAGTCTTGTCATTGCATTGTCAATTGAAGCATTTATCGCATTTGTTCCGTCGTCAACAACTATAAGAGTGCGCGCCAAACCGAAAAACCTAAGCACGTCTTTCAGATAAGCCATTCTTATGTACTGGCTCTTTATTGAATCCGGCAGAGGACGCTCTGTTCTTCCGTATGTCTGATAGGAGAATGCGCCCACGTCAACTGACTGAACAAATGTTTTTCCTTCAAAGAAGTATGCCTTCTCTTTTGTTGCAGGAGGAGTGTAGGCTGTGGCTGTTGATTTATAAAGTTTTGACTGATTGTCGAAGTAAAGCACTTTGAAATAATTCGGCTCTCTGATTGTGGCATCTCTTGTAACGAGAAAATCGACTCCTGAGTCTGAAACTGATGATTCCGGATAATTGAACCTGTAGTATCTGCAGAATGAGCTTGTCGGGTCAGTCATTAGAGAATCAATTGCATATCTCTGTGCAACAACCTCTATTGAGTCATTGAAATATTTTGCATAAAAAACAGGAAAATTGAGTTTTAAGAATTCCATCACATTGTTTCCTTCAAAATAGACGCATCCTCCCCAGTTGAGATACTTTGCAAGAGTGTCTATTTCTGCGGTTGTAAACATCGCTGACCTGAAATCGACAGGATAGTGCCCTGTAACTATGAAAACAGCTCCATACTGCGACAGTTTTGTATACTGGCGCGGCATTGTATCTCCCTCAAAAAGCTTTACATTGTCTGTAAATCCTATCTTATTCAATGCCTTCTTCACATTGTATTCGTACCCGATGTTTGTCTGGTCGTCATCCGGATTCACAAAGACTGCTCCATAGTCATTGTCCCATAAATATATTTTATAATTATCAAAATTCTGAGAAAATAATAAAAGACATGCAATGAGAAAAACCGCAATAAATAAGAATTTTTTCATCTTAAACTCCCTTTTTTTAAACAAGAGAAATGAATCCGAAAATTATCAGAACTCCAATCATGGATTTATCCGCTTGATTATGAACATACCCGACTGTATTATGAAAAGCGTCTTCAATCCTTTCGCTGTAAAGATATGCCATCACAGTGTGGGTTGCATCATACAATATATCGCCTTCAATGTAAGCAAGAACATCATGATGAGGGTCTTCTATTCTTCCGAAGAGCACGTATCCGATTGTGTTTTTGTGCGAATCAAGAACAGCATCTCCCTCAATGTACCCTATCGGAGATGATGTTGCGTCTTCAATCACTCTGTCGTGAATGTATCCTACAGTATTATACGATACATCCGAAACTCTTGTTATCAAATCTTCTCCTTATATGTTTTCATTTTACAATTGTCTTATTCTGATGCGACTGAATATTGTAATGAAACATTAATGACAATAATCTCGTAATTATATTATATTATGGAGTAAATATAAAATCAATATTTATTTTTATAAAGTTGTATTGGGAAAGGACGGGAGGATTTTAACCCTCCCGTTTTTTGAATCCGCATTATCAAGTGTATTTTCGGATTGGACTCTCTTCTCCTGAATGGAGACATCTTCTCTCTTCTGTCCTTTCAAAGCTTTGTTTGTTCTCTTACAAGAAGAGCCGGCCTGCTCAAAATCTTCAGTCAATTGATATTTTAATGTCAACATCCTCGTCTCCGTCGCTCACCTGCACATTAGCGATGTCTATCGGAGCATGCTCGCAGAGAGCATCAAGAGCCTTAAGAAAGGATTCCACATCCTCTATTTTGCCGTTATCGTCAAAATTCAGACCCACATTCAGCAGGGAATCCTTCACATCTTTATTCTTTCCCACAGAATCGAATGAAAATCTGCCTGTCGCCTTAACCATCATTTTTACAAAATTTATAGGCAGGTTCAGATTTACATTTTTTTCTCCGTCTCCGTCATCCTTCAGTATCCGTATCTTTAAATTACATCCGGACTTGGAACTCTTATCTTTCATTTTCAAAAGCCCCAGTATAGAATCCGCCTGTTCCGGAGACATTTTGCCCTCCTGTACCAAGCGCAGTATTTTTTCAATTTTGGAGTCCATTATTCCTCCCTGTTCATTTGTTTCATTGCCTCTTCAAGTGTTATTTCATTTTTCTGAAGCTTTTCAAGCACAATCTTTCTCGCAGCAGATTCTTTAAGATCCTCTTCTTTGCGCTTTTCTCTCGAGTTTATGCTTATAAAAGGAGTGCATCTGTGCTCTCTTTTGAGAAGCACAAAGAGACCAGCTATCACAAGTATCCACGGCCAGTCGCGAGAAAATTGAAAAACTGAGATGTTGTAGGTTGAAAGAAGCAAAAATACGCCGATAACAATCAGCATAAGACCGAATTTTGAAATTCTCATTTTATCCTCCTTTTCATTTTTTCGAGAAGTTCTTTTGCATCAGGATCTCCTTTGTCTATCATATCCAAAATCTCATCAACCTCCTCGCGGATTATCAGATCCCCTCCCGGAAGCTTCTGCTTTATCTTCAGAAGTTTGTTTTTGAGAGTGGGATAGGATAGGTTGATTCTCTCTGAAAGGCATTTAAGGTTTCCTTCACAGACAAGGAATTCTGTTACAAACTTCCACTCATCCTCATCAAACGGATTCGAGAGGGAGGTGGAGAATGTGCCTGTTATGTCCGTCTTGCATGAGGGGCAATGGAGCTGTTTTACCACCATCTCTCCTCCGCAGACCGGACAATTTTTTACGATTTTGTTTTCTGTCATATTTATCTCCTTTTTCATTATTATAACTAAAATATTAAAAATGTCAATAGGTAAATTGATTATTTTAATTTTTTATTTAATATTGTAATATTTTTCTATATTATATGAATATTCCTTAATAAGTAGAGACGTTGCAATGCAACGTCTCTACAACTAATATTTGGTATTTTTAGGAATCTTCGCGATTTTAAAAGAAAAGGCAGTTTTGTATCTCTACAGTTTCAAAGTTAGACCCATTATAATTATTTGCATTGTAGCCGTGAACTGTAATCACAGGATAAGGACGATATGGTTCTGCACTGACAATCAATGATAAAACAGTTAAAAGCAAAAATGATGTCTTCTTCATCTCTCCTCCAGATTTATTTCTTTTTTTGTAGAGACAAGGCATGCCTTGTCTCTACTAATCAGACAGATGATGCTTAATGACTTTTCCTTTTTCTATAAATATCACATCTTCGCTTATATTTGTCGACAAATCTGCAATTCTTTCAAGGTTTGCGGCAATTCTGTTCAGATGCATTGCCCTTTCTATTGTCTTGGGATCCCGCGCCATAATAGCGGAAAGTTCGGATGCAATGTCCCGTCTCAGGTCATCCACCACATTATCCTTTTCGCATATTTGCATTGCGAGTTCAGCATCAGATTTGACAAATGCGTCTATTGATCCTCTCAGCATCTCCTTTACTGCAGAACCCATCTTCGGCAGGTGTTCAAATTCCTTAATCTTTGGAAGTTCGATGAGAACAAGGGAGCTTTCGCATATATTTACCGCATGGTCTCCTATTCTTTCAAGGTCATTTGACATCTGAAGCATCATCAGCACCCTTCTTAAATCCTTTGCCTTCGGTTCAAACTGCGCTATGAATTGAAAAAGAAGCTCATCCATTTTTGTTTCAAATTTGTTCGCTTTGTCTTCGTCCACACTCATTACTTCTTCAAGAAGATTTTTCCTTCCTTCAACCAACCCTTTTATGGATTTATCTATCATGCTCTCCACAACAGAGGCAAAATCTATTATCTCATTGTTCAGCTGGTTTATCCTTTCTGATATCATCTTCCGCTCCTTTCTTGGATTATTGGCAATTTCACAGTAAAGAGAGTGCCTTTGTTTCCGCTTTTAAAATCGACAGAGCCCTCATGAAGAAGAACTATGTGCTTGACAATCGCAAGTCCGAGCCCTGTTCCTCCGCTCTTTTTTGAGCGGGATTTGTCTGCAACATAGAATCTTTCAAAGATTCTCTTTCTGTGTTCGTCACTGATTCCTATTCCTGTGTCCTCAACCTCTATGTTCAGATATTCGGAATCATGATTCAAACGCACGCTGACGGATCCTTTATCAGTGTATTTAATCGCATTGTCAATAAGGTTTATCAAAACCTGCTCTATCTTGAATATGTCAACATTCGCCTTTGGAGGCGAGTCATGCTCAAATGATAAGGCAATATCTTTCTTTTGAGCTTTTGGCTTCATTATCTTGACAACTTCGCTTATCAGCTTCACAGGGTCAGTCAATTCTTTTTCAAGCTTCTCCGTATGTTCAAGAGCTGAAAGTGAGAGTAAGTCCTCCACAATGTTCACAAGCCGCTCTGTATGCCTCTCTATTATTTCAAGGTATTTTTTATTCTCCCCTTCCACATTGTCGCTCATTGTTTCGACGAATCCTCTTATTGCAGTAAGAGGAGTTCTCAGTTCATGAGATGCATTCATTATGAAATCACGCCTCATCCTGTCAGTCTCTCTGATTGCAGTTATGTCAAAGAGCGTCACTACTGTTTTATCGACTCCTTCAATGTATCCGAGATTCACGAGTATGTCGGAATTTTTGTTTTTAAACTCTCCGAAGATTTCGCTTTTTTTAGTCATGCATGTATTTACAAGCTCGCTGAAATCCGGGTTTCTCACTGTTTCACGGAAATTCCTTCCTTCAATATTCTTTGCTTCAAACATTCTTTCCGCCGCTTCATTTGAAAGTACAATCTTTCCTGCGGAATCAATTACTACAACTCCCTCGTGCATTGTTTTAATTATCTTATCAAGCTCATTTCTCGACTCCTCGGTTTGGGAGAAAAGCTTCTTTACTTTCTCAGCCATTATATTGAATGACTCAGCTAAAACTTTAAGTTCATCCTTTCTGAATATGACCACTCGTGCGTCAAAATCTCCGTCTGCAATTCTTTTTGACGCATGAACAAGGCGGTCAATAGGCCCATAAACATTTTTCGTCAGAAGATATGAAACCACCAACATGCCCATTACCACAAGAAGAGCGATAAGAGTGAATCTTCCGTAAAAATCCCTCACTGCCTCATCAGCATGGCTCACATAAGTGGCAATTCTTAATATTACGGCAGATGCAGTCCCTGTTTTCAAGAGAGTCGCTATATAAAGCATATCCTGCTGTCTCGTGATTGAGAATCTCATACTCTTTCCGGTTTCATTAAAGAAAGCGTGCTCAACCTCAGGCCTGTTCTTGTGATTTCCCATTGATTTGGGATTCTCGTCGGAATCAAGAAGAACCGTTCCGGATGTGTCAATCAGAGTAAGGCGGTATCCTGTTTTTTGAGAGACAAATACAAACAGAGAATCCAGACCGGTTGTATCTCCTTTTGAGAGAAGAAAGGATGCATTGGTTGAGATTATAAATAGACTCTTCTCCATCTCTTTTTCCACTGTTGAAAGATAGTATTTGGTGACTCCGTCGACTGAAACAAGAAGCAGTGCCGACATTGACAGAAGAGCTACTAAAAACAAAGAAATAAATATGCGGAGAAAGAATCTGTTTTTCATTCTTCTATTTTATACCCCACGCCTCTCACGTTTTTTATCATCTCTCCGCTTCTGCCGAGTTTCTCCCGAATTTTCTTTATATGCACATCAACTGTTCTGTCTATAACCATCTTTTCGCTTCCCCACAGTTTTCTTAAAATCTTGTCTCTGCTTAGAACCCATCCCTTATGCTCAGAAAGCATTAAAAGAATATTGAATTCGGTTGATGTGAGATCTACAGTTTTTCCGTCAACAGTAACTTCATGCTTCATGATATCCATTACTATGGATTTCCCAATGGAAATTCTTTTCACTTCCGTGTGTTCGCCGCGCCTTAAGACCGCTTTCAATCTTGCCGCTAATTCTTTCATTGAAAATGGCTTTGTCACATAGTCATCTGCTCCGAGCTCAAGCCCGACGATTTTGTCAGTCTCATCTCCCCTTGCAGTCAGCATTATTACAGGCACGTTTTTCGTTTTTTCATTTAATTTGAGTGATTTTAAAATCTCCAGCCCGTCAGTATCCGGCAGCATCATGTCAAGCACCACTGCGTCGGGAGTCTCCCTCTCTATGAATTTATCAAAGGATGCACCATCCTCAAAAGTTTTTACTTTGAATCCGAACTTGGAGAGTCCGATTGACAGAAGCTCCCTGATGTCCTCTTCGTCATCAACTGCGGCTATGGTCTTCGCATCTTTCAGATTTTGGTTTTTCAGAATCATTTTATTCATTTTAACCTTTATTCTGTTTTTTTCAATAGATGTGATCATCCGAATTTCCCTGATATGTATTCTTCTGTTTTTTTATCCTTCGGTACAGTGAATATCTTCTTTGTCTCTTGGTATTCGACAAGCTCTCCCAAATACAGAAAAGCCGTGTATTCGCTTATTCTTGCGGCCTGAGCGATGTTGTGAGTCACTATCAGAATCGTGACTTCTTTTTTCAATTCCACACAGAGCTCCTCAATTTTATTTGTAGAGCGCGGGTCAAGCGCAGATGTCGGTTCGTCAAGAAGTATTATTTCAGGATTCGTCGCAAGAGCCCTCGCCATGCACAATCTCTGCTGCTGTCCGCCTGACAGAGACATGGCCGAGTCTTTCAGTCTGTCCTTCACCTCTTCCCAGAGCCACACATCCTTCAAACTCTTTTCAACTCTCTCCTCAATATCTTTGTTCTTCATTTTACCCTGTATCTTCAGTCCGAATGCCACATTTTCAAATATCGATTTTGGAAATGGATTCGGTTTCTGAAAGACCATTCCCACCTTCATTCTGAGTGAGGTCACATCAGCGGCTCTCGAATAGATGTTTTCTTCATCAAGAATTATTTCGCCGTCTATCACAGCATCCTTGAGATCATTCATCCTGTTGAAGCATCTGAGATAAGTTGATTTTCCGCAGCCGGACGGTCCGATTACGGATGTCACTGTCTTGTCATATATATCCATGCTTATAGACTTCAATATGTGCTTTTCTTTGAAGTGAAGATTCAAATCTCTTACCTTAATCAGCTCTTTCACCAATTCCTCCTTTTTCTCATCCTGTACCTTATGAATATAGCGGTTCCGTTTATAATCAAAACCATAAGAAGAAGCACAACGGCTGTCCCGTATGCAATCGGAACCTGCGACTCCGGCGCCGTCCCCTCTGTCATCAATGCATAAATGTGATATGGCATTGCCATGACTTCGTCCATCAAACTTTTGGGAAGTTTTCTTATATAGAAAGTAGCCGCAGTAAAGAGAATCGGCGCAGTTTCACCGGCCGCCCTTCCTACGGATATAATGCTTCCAGTGAGTATTCCGGGCGCTGCGGCAGGCAGAATTACTTTTGTTATAACCTGTCTCTTTGTCGCTCCGAGAGAGTAAGCCGCCTCTCTGAAATCAAAAGGAACGCTCTTCATTGATTCTACAGTGGCATTTATTATTATCGGAAGAATCAGTACGGCGAGAGTCAGACTGCCTGACAAAATCGAAACACCGAGTTTAAGTCCTATTACGAAAACAGAGAGTCCAAAGAGTCCGAATACAATCGACGGAGTCCCTGAGAGAGTGTTTATAGAGGTTTTTATTATGCTTACAAGCCATATCGGCTTTCCGTACTCATGAAGGAATATTCCGGAGAGAACGCCGAGAGGAAATGCTATGACCATTGAAAGAAGAGTAAGAGAGAGAGTACCTACTATTGCAGGGAATATCCCCCCTTCAGTCATTCCGTTTTTCGGCATCTGAGTCAGAAAACTTAAGGAGAGCATTTTAAAACCCTTTGAAAAAATCAAAAAAAGAAATAAAAATAAAAATGCAAGAGATATCCCCACAGAGAGTTTTAGAGCCCATTCGCCTATGAATTCAAATACTTTTCTTCTCTTTATCATCTGTTCTCCCTTGCTGCGAACCATTGCATTAAAAGACTTGAGAGGAATGTTATAAGAAAGAGAACTATTGCTATTCCGTAGAGCGCCTGAAAATGCTCCGAACCGTTTACCGCCTCCCCCATCTCAGAAGCTATTGCAGAGGTCATGGGTCTCACTGGCGAGAAGATTGACTTTGGAAGCATTGCGGCTCCGCCGGATACCATCAGAACAACCATTGTTTCTCCTATAGCTCTTCCGAAGCCGAGTATAATGCTTGAAATGACTCCTGAAGAAGCGGCAGGAAGAACCACTTTGAATATTGTCTCTATTCTGTTTGCCCCGAGTGCGAGAGATGCTTCGCGCAGTTCTTTTGATACTGCGCGGAGAGCATCTTCGGAGAGTGAGGAAATTATGGGTATTATCATTATTCCAAGAATTATTGAAGCGCTGAATATGTTAAGCCCCGTGGGAACATTAAAAAGCTTCCTTACCAGGGGCGCAAGCATTGCCATTCCGAAGAGTCCGTATATGACAGACGGTATTCCGGCGAGAATTTCTATGAACGGTTTCAAAGCTTCTCTCACATTGGTTGATGCTATCTCGGAGAGGTATATGGCGCTGCCGACTCCGAGAGGCACTCCCACAAGCAATGCTCCGAGTGTGACGAATATTGAACCTGTTATAAGCGGGAATATTCCCAAATCCGCAGGGTCATCTGTCGGATGCCATCTTCTTCCGAATACGAAATCCGAAAAATCAATATTGCTGAAAAGAGGGATACCCTCTTTGAAAATACTTAAAATTATTCCCATAAGGAAGAGAATTGACAGAGAAGCCGCTGCGAGGGTTATATATTTGAAAAGAAATTCTTTTGTTTTCATTTTATTTAATGGAGCGCCCTTTTTGCGGGCGCCCCATATTTACTTTTTTTACTTTAATGGTATGTATCCTGTCTCTTTTACTATCGCCTGACCTTCATCCGAAAGAATATAATCTATAAAGGATTTGACTTCTCCTTTAGGAGCTCCGTTTGTGTACATGTAAAGTTTTCTTGCTATTTTGTATGTTCCGTCATTAACGGTTTTTTCGCTTGGCACTACTTTGTCAATGTTAAGCGCTTTTACTTTGTCGGATAAAAATCCGAACCCCACATATCCTATTGCTCCGGGTGTCTCTGCCACATTTGACGCCACTGCATTGTTTGATGCAAGAAGAAGAGCATCCTCTCTCACTTTTCCGCCTTTAAGAACAAGTTCTTTAAAAACTTCAAATGTGCCTGATGATACGTCCCTTGATATCGCCACTATAGGCATGCTCTTTCCGCCGAGCTGTTTCCAGTTGTTTAATTCTCCTGTGAATATCATTTTTACCTGTTCAAGAGTGAGTTCGCTTATTCCGTTTGACAGATTCACCACTATGGCAATGCCGTCATTTGCCACTGCTGTTTCAATGACATTTATTCCGTTTTCTTTTGCCTGTTTTATCTCTTTGTTCTTTATCTGTCTTGAAGCATTTCCAATGTCGACTCTTCCGAGAATTATGTCTGATATACCCACTCCGGAGCCGCCTCCTCTGACTGAAACACTGATGTCCGGATTCTTATCCATAAATCTCTCAGCGGCAAGCTGAGCTATTGGGAAAACAGTCGTTGACCCTGACATTGTTATGTCACCGGCAAATAGAAATCCTGCAAAAAGAGTCAAAGAGAGAAGCATTGATAATATTTTTTTCATTTTTCCTCCTTATTATTACATTTTGCCTGAGAAGAGATACCTGAGCTGAACTGCCACATTGTCTGTTGCGTCTTTTGTCGTATCTTCATACATTGTTCTCTCCCAGTTTGTCTGCACAAAGACCATCGGCTTTCCATCATCAGTGTTTCTGAAAAGATTCCAGTTGAATCCGGCCACTATTCTGCTGTATGAATCATCTGTTTCATCTGCATCTGTATTCTTGTCAAAAGTGTCATACCTTCCCACAAGCTCAGCGTCAACAGCTGGGGATATTTTGTTCAGCTTTATCAAAGGCATTACCATGAATCCTGCTCCTGTTGAGCCGTCAATATCTTTAGCCGCATACTGAGCCCAAATGTCAAAGAATCCGAATGCGACCCTTCCCACACCCGTGTATGCGAGACGCACGGTGTCTGACACACTCGTGTCTGCATCAACGAGAAGAGAATGATCTTCATATATCACTGAACCGCCGACTGTAATGCCTGTCAATGGAATCAGTCTCAAGTTTACTGCAAAAGCCGGATTAGCGTCTATATCGCCTCCGATTTTGTTGTACCCCTCTCCATTATAAATTGAAAGCCCATACTCTCCGAACCCTGACGGAATAAGTCCGTTGAAAGACATTCCGTAGTCAGCTGAAGAGACAATCTTCTCTTTGTCGTCAAATGATTTCTGTATTGTCGCATATGACCAGTCATAAATGGTTCCGAAGTATGTCTTTATAAGCCCCGCCTGAAAAGACATATCCTGTATCGGCATTGCAAAATCAAGATACGCGTACTTCATTTTAATACCTACTCCGTCCTCAAACTTGTCTGACGAAAAGAAATCAAGAGTGAATCTTCCTTTTATTTTGTCTGAAAATGTTGGTTCAATTCCCAAATATCCTCTTTCAAGAGAAAAATAGCTCTTGGAAATCTCTGCGTTGTTTAAATCGACAGTGTACCTGTTCCAGAGCTCCATAGAAACCTTTGATTCTATCGCGCCTACTTGTGTGAATGCAAGAAAGGCAAAAAGAAGCAGAGAGAGCAGATTTCCGAGTTTTTTCAAGAGACCTCCTTTTTTGTTTTGAGACAATATAACCTGCCTCGATTAATTTGGAGTGAAAGAATTGTTAATTCTTGGTTAATATTCCTCAATTTCCGAAAATTCCGCTTCTCACAGACCTGATTCTTTCAATTCTTTGTTGTTGACTGCATTCAAATGAATGTTGTATAATCCAAGAATGCGGGTGAGAGTGATTATATATTTTGTATTTTTTTCCTGTTTCTCTTTGGGGATATTATTTATTGACAGTTATCTGAATGAAATTTTAGAAAAGAAAATCGCAAATGAAAAATCATCATACATATCATCTATTAAAATCAAATGCGTCGGAGACATATTTCTTCACAATTCAAACTTGGAAGCCGCTAAAACAAATTCCGGATATGACTTTTCATCCGCTTTTGAAAACGTGTCTGTCCCTTTAACGGATGCAGACATTACTTCCTGCTGGCTCGGCGGAGTATTCGACTCTGCCGGTCCGTATGCTGGATACCCGCTCTTTAAATCCCCTGTTGAGCTTCTTGATGCATTAAAAGAGAGCGGATTTGACATAATGCTGAGAACGAATCACACCTACGATTACAATGAGGCCGGTCTTATTTCAACAAGCGGAAACATAAAAAAGAGAGGTCTTATTCAGTTGGGCGCATACGCGAGTGAAGAGGAAAGCGAACATATATTCACATTTTCAAAGGATTCACTGACTCTTTCGATGATCAGTTACACATATTGGCTGAACGGGTTTAAGGCGAAAAAGCCGTGGCAGGTATCTTTGATTGACACTGAGAAGATTGCTGAAGACATAAAAAAAGCAAAGACAGTCTCTGATTTTGTTATTGTGTTTCTCCACTATGGAACGGAATACAGCAGAGAACCGAGCGAATATCAAAGAAAGATTGCGAGATTCTGCGCGGAAAAAGGCGCCGGAATAATCATCGGCTCGCATCCGCATGTCATTGAGCCTGTCGAGACAATTATAACAGAGGACGGAAGGATTGTTTATTCTGCATACTCACTCGGAAATTTCTTCTGCGGACAAAGGGAAAGATATACTGACTGCGGCGTGATACTTTCGTTTTTTGTAGAAAAATCGTCCCGAAGCAATTCAAAGGCGATTGTGAAGGGATTGTCATACACACCCACCTACGTATGCAAGTATACTGAAAATGGAAATTTCAAATACAAAATTGTTCTTTCGCAGACATTTGCGGACACTTCTGATACAATGCTTGACAGAATAATACTTGAGTCTTTATCGGATACTCGGGATATTTTGAAGCTTATTTCAGATACTCTAAAATGATTTTTGCAAGCTTTTCATATCCATTCTCATTGAAATGGCTCTCATCAGCGAAAAATTCAATTTTGTTTTCGAATTCCTTCTGCACATCAATAATCTCCACATTATTTATTTTAGCCAATTCCCGCACAGCATCATTGTACTCAGGCACAAATCTTCTGAATGTGGAGTCTGTTTTGAAGAATGTCGAATCATACGCATACGGCCTTGTAAGTAAAATCAGCCGTATATTATTTTTTTTGCATAAAGATAAAACCTCTGAAATGTTCTCTTTATAATCATTTTTGGAGACTCTGGGAATGTATTCTTGCTCTGTGATTTTTCTTTTTTTCACTTTATCAAGAATATATAGAACTCCTTTGTAATTCAGAAGAAATCTCTGAACTGACACGATGATTTTTGATGGCGGAGAATATTCTTTATCCTGCTTTCCCATAGCTCCCGCACAATCATTCCATCCGAATGAAAAGAATATAATATCCGGATTCCACTCTTTGTAATCGCTTATTATTCTGTTCAAACCTTGATAAGAAGACCAACCTGCCACTCCTGCATTGATAATTTCAGCTGATGATTCTGTCATTCTTTGAAGAAATTCAGGATATGAAAGCGTATCCTGTCCGTCAGTGTTTGAATCTCCGTAGAAAAAAATTCTTTTTTTGTTTGATTTTTCCTGTCTGAATTCTTTTCCTTTAAAGGAATATTTATTATACGGATATTTATCTGACGGTTTCCAGAAAAGAACCGGGTCATACACTTTTGATTTGTCTCCGGTTATGTGCCCGCTTCTCCAGTCATCTCCTTTGTTTCTGCTT
>Ga0074195_1003973_pt1 | contig 12847 bp, 9 predicted proteins | sample EPASupsiteHSE623_FD_64525 | JGI IMG/M metagenome (GOLD analysis project Ga0074195, IMG submission 64525) | Bioremediated contaminated groundwater from EPA Superfund site, New Mexico - Sample HSE6-23 | ecosystem: Environmental > Aquatic > Deep subsurface > Groundwater > Contaminated ...
GATCGAATCCACACCGGGCTTATCCATCTGCCCCAGAAACTGGCGTGCGTATGCAGAGAGCGACTCGACGTAGCGGCGCTGGCCCTCGGCGTAAATAGTATCGAAGGCCAGAGTTGACTTGCCTGATCCTGAGACGCCGGTGATGACGATGAACTTGTCCCGTGGAAGCTCGACTGTGATATCCTTCAGGTTGTGCTCCCGGGCTCCTTTGATGATAATGGATTTCATTTCAGTTTCTCGCGGTTTATGGTCATGGTTGATAGGGAAGAGGATAGACTTAATCCTTTTCAGCACAGCATATTTAAACGATTGCGAAGATGAAACGCGGGGGAAGAGAAATGAGACGACTGGTGCTGTTTCTATTCTTGTTGCTAGCGATGGCAGTTTTGGCGCATAGCAAGGTATCATTCCAACTTAGCGGCAACGATGGCATATCTTTGCTGAATAACTTGACAAATAGCTCAGTGAACTTCACAGAGGCTAACAACACGACGGTCAACCTCTCCCATATCCCACTGTCGGCCAACCTCGGTGGCGTCGACGGCACGGAGTTGCTGAAGAATTTGACCGAGGCCAACAATACTTCAGGAGACCTCTCGACCTGGGGCTCCCAGCCCCGTGATCCGCCTCCGCCTCCGTCCGCTGCTGATATGAAAAATGCTAAATTCATCAAGATCATACGGGATAACCATATAGCGTAATAGGGCTCGACAGGGCTCTATCCTTTTTTGACTTTGTATCGTTAGTTAAGCGGATGTTCACCAATCATTATTCACAGCCTGTCTGGATTGCTCACATCTATACCGCATGGAAGTTGCAGGGTGCTCCGTGTTTGAGAAGGCCCGAACAAGCAGCTCGCTTAATGCAGGATGAATTACTTTGGACCTCATCATGGGCAGCAGATCCTGGCGATCGGTGTTCATGAGATAGACTACCTGCTGAATGAGACTAGGCGCCTCGGAACCTACTATTGAGCAGCCGAGGATTCGTCCTGTCTCTTCATCCACTACGGCCTTGATGAATCCTTTCTCTTCATTTATAGCAAAACCCATTGCCATATCGGTATAGCGGACCCTTCCAACGAGCACTTTATAGCCTGCTGCCAGGGCTTCAGCCTCCTTTAAGCCCACGCCTGCAACCGCTGGATATGTGGAGACCGCATGAGGAACGGCATGAAAGTCGACCTTCACCATCTCATCTCTGCTCGCTGCATTGAGCATGTTGTGGGACGCCACCTCTGCCACGTATTTGGCCACATGCCTGAACATGGGCTTGCCCAGAGCGTCTCCGCTTGCCCATATGCCCGGCTTGGTGGTCTCGAGATAATCGTTCGCCTTTATCCAGCCGTGCTCGTCAATCTCAACGCCTGTTTTATGGGGTTTCAGAATATCGGCATTGGAAGCTCTACCTACTGCGACCAGGATCTCATCGGCCATAAACCTGTATATCTTCCCATCGCTTAGATTCCGGGCCAAGACGGCCTTTCTATCTCCCTCCAACTTGACTTCGAGGGCTTCATGTTTGGTTAATACATTCATATATCTGGATAAGGCCATCTTGACGATTCTGCAGACCTCAGGGTCTTCTTTGTTCAGGACCTCAGCGCCTCTGCCAAGAAGAGTTATCTCTGTGCCCATGGCTGAGAAGAAATGGCCGTACTCGCATCCGATAAAGCCTGCACCTATTATGATCAGGCTCCCGGGAGGCCTATCCAGATCAAGAAGAGATACATGGTCGAGACAGCCGGCTTCCTTCAATCCCGGCAGGGATGGAATTTTGGACCTGGCGCCTGAGGCTATTACAATCTTGGGAGCAGTGAGCATCTTATCTCCAGCCCTCAGCATATAATCTCCCACGAACTCTGCATTCTCCTTGTACCAGGTAATTTTCTCCCTAGCATTGATTGCCTCCTCCAGGTATCTCCTTCTGCTGCTTACAAACGCGCGCATACGGCTCATTATCTTTCGAAAATCCCTCTTCGAAATTGCTCCCTCGATACCTACGGAAGCGGCATCTTCAAAGCCTCTTACGACGTCAGCGGGGTAACTTAAAATCTTAGAAGGAGTGCATCCGGAGTTCAGGCATACCCCGCCCAGAGGTCCGTGATCCACTAAGGCCACCTCCAATCCCTTTTTTGCAGCAACAGAGGCGACTCGAAGACCGGCTCCAGCACCTACCACAATGAGATCGAACTCACCCATGATATCCCTTTAATAAGCTTGGTCAAAAAATTTTTTATTAAGATTGAGGAGGTCATGTATAAAAAAGCATCTTTACCGTGTTCTGCTGAATCTTATAGTGGTTGCCGGGTAAAACCAACGTCAACCCGTACCCAATGCGCCAATACCATAGGATCAACTGGATAACATTCTAGGTTTGCGCCCAAGTATTCATAACTTCGTTAAAGATGTAATCTTAGTGGTATAGTTCCAGAATCGGTATTCTTAACTAGGTTGTTTATAACTCGTTCTAAATAAAACTTCATAGCATTTTATTAAAGATAAAACTAAACATATTTCGAATATACTTGATTGAACTTGTTCTATCGGAGAGTGTTGAAAATCATGAGGAGGCAAGTTATGAATAATCGCATAGCATTAATAGCTGTTGGCTTGATGTTGTTGATATCTGCAGCATCAGCAGCAGGCAACGGCAACCAGATCTCAGTCAATGTCCATAAAGAAGCCGAAGGTAACTGTTTAACGGGGGAGGTCCTTATTATTCAGGACGTTGATATTGCCGCTAATGTCGAGGGAAACAACAACTTTGTTGAACAAAATGTTGATCTTTATGCCAATGTCAACACTTTAGAGGGCACTGAGGAGCAACCTACTACCATTACCCAACATGCGCTTGTCGTGGGAAATGTAAGCGGAAATTATAATAGCTTAAACCAAAATCTCTTAGTAAACGCGCATAACAACGACTTAACAAATAGCAACATGTCTCAACTGGCTACACAAAACGTGGATATTCAGGGAAACTACAACGATATATCTCAGAGCACGTATGTTGATTCTCATGGCGTTGTTCTGACACAAAGCGATCTACGGCAGGTCTCGGCTCTTAAAACTTTCGTTTACGGAAACCATAATGTCATAGAACAAAGCGCAGAGCAACAGGTAGAATTCGATTCCTTAACAGGATCTAAGATGTGGCAGCTAATAGAAATGCCTTCATCAATCATCGGCAGCGGCCATAACACCACCCAGCATGCTAAGGAATATTCAAAGGGGAACTGCTTCACCGCTGGTGCTGTGAAAGGTCAGAAGATCTTATCGGCTATAAATCCCTTTGGAGTTAAGAACTCTGCAAACCACGATATAACATTGAAATACACTGATAGCTCTATGACTGGAGGCACATTTGTCCAGGAGTCAAAGGTGATCTCGAAACCGTAGGCTCCCCCCGAAAAGATCGTGTTACGAAGAAGGGCGAAATAGTGCAATTGTTTCGCCCTTACCATTTGCTTCATGGCTCCAGGGTGCTTCATGCCATCCGTATTGCCTTCACATTTCCCGAACTTTGCGCTGCAGCGGCTCTAAATACGGTATAAGATCCAGGCAGATGCAGCCGGCTCATGTCCAGCGATATCGCATAAAGCGTTGTTCCACTCGCAGGCACTACTTCCAGACTGAGGCTGCCCCCCATGACTTCACCGCTGGCTACCGCCCACTGGACCGCATTGGAGGATGCCATGCTCCCGAGGCCAAAGACCCTTGAGGCGGACTGATGCAGATCCAGATCCACGGAGGTACCGTCTGAAAGCTCCAGATGCCAGCTGCCTGCTGCATTAACAGGTTGATTGCTGGCCGCGCTGGTATAGGCAGATGATTTGCCAATCGTTGATTTAGCTGTCGTGGATTTAGTCGTCATTGACTTAGATGTCGTAGATCCAAGGGACGCATAGCGGCTGCTGTATCTATCCATGGACTCCTGCATCTGTCTTATTGCAGGATCGGAGGACACATAGCTGCCGCCCGTGGAATAAAAGATGGGATCTGTAAAATACTGCCTGGTTTCGCCGTAGTTGGCGCGTCCTACGCTTCCACCTTCCAGCCAATCAGCTGCGCCGGACACCGCTGTCAGCATGACCAGAAGTGCCAGAATACTAAAAGCTTTGATCACAACCTCACCCGCCAATGCAGTAATTCGGCAATTGACTTAAAGTTATCCGTCGAGCACTGATATCAGCGTTGGTGATAGAGTATTGATAAAATTGATAGGCGTAGCTCAATTACCTCGCATTTTGACCAACAGGTATATACCACAGAAGAGTCATTTATAAAAAAGCTGCATTGCATCGATTCAAAGAAATTTGTTGAGATGTCTTCTTGTAGCAGAGTCGATTCTTTGAATCGATACAAAAAGGGAAGTGATTAAATGTTTCAGAGAAATTATGGGAGCAGCAAAAGCAGCGGCAGCAGAGGCAGCTACAACCGCGCTCCAAGAGAGATGACAGACGTAACTTGTTCAGAGTGCGGAAAGCAGACCCAGGTTCCCTTTAAGCCGGACGGATCAAGGCCGGTTTACTGCAGCGAGTGCTATCAGAAGCATAGGCCTGCAAGGGCTCCTAGAAGATATTAAGCTTAAGCTATTAAGCGGATCCGATTATCTTCACTCAATCGATCTGTAACCAAGATCCTTTGCAGATGCGGAACGGATAGACGCGGGGCGCCTTATGCCCCTTCGATTTCTAGATTTTAGAAAAGCTTAAATTTTTATAGGTGTGGTATATACCTAAAGGCGCATAAAATGGAAGGCTGCACAGTCTTTGCTCTCGCTCGATCTCGCTACCTCATCTGGCATTGCGGCCTGGCATGACCCATTAAATCAACGAAGTTCAGACGGACCAGGTGAGTCTTCGAGCATTTGGGCATGAGATCGCTATGCCTTCGCGGCCTTTGAGCTGGAGGAGAACAGAATAATCAGGATGCAGCCGAAGATGTGAGCTTTCGGTAAAAATTGCTTTAAGCTGCCGAAAAATTCTAAGGGATAACACCCTGAGCATCGCTTCACATTTTCTTGCATATTCTGGCATCTGCATAGGCCGCCCGGCAATCTGTCTTTAGCCAGACATGCAGCTGCATCTCATATCTCCCAAGTTAGGAGAAATTAAAGCTCTGGCCAGGGTCCTGCCGAGGACCGAACTCTAAGATCGTTGTGAGGTTTGTTGGATATGATAATCAGAAGACTGATGATAATGGCGGTGTTTACCGCCCTAATGGCCATCCCAATCCTTGGCCAACAGTACACTACAGATCAGGTAGCGGGGGCGCCGGTGGTTCCGAATGGCAATGTTACAAGCGCATTGAACATCACACCCGTTCCAGGTAATGTCACTGGAGTTAACGTTAACATTATAAATGCAAGTTACCTGGGGGATGAGTGGGTGATGATAGCCAACCAGGGAGACACCCCGGTCAACCTGAACGGCTGGGTACTCACCGATGATGCGCAGTTCAGGTACATCTTCCCATCTCAGACGCTTACTGCAGGCAGCATAATGAGAATCCATTTCGGCCACGGATTCGATGTCGGCCCGGATGTATATCTCGGGCTGCCTGGCGATATGTTAAACGATGCAGGGGATGTGGTGACGCTCTATAATGGAACCGGCGTCATAGTATCCAGGTATGCCTATCCCGGTTTGACTCAGGCGCAGCAGGTATTGCCTACGAACGGGGCAGTATTCCCGGGCACTGCTATAGATCAGCCGGTGGGACAGGTTCAGCGCGGCGTGCTGGTTCAACCGGGCGAGTTCTCGCCGGCCGCACGCGGCGAGCAGATAGTGCAGAATGCCACATCCACATATGTGACACAGCTCGCCAACGTCTCGGCGATATTCGAGACCAATGAGGCTGTCAATGTCAACATAACCAATGTAGGAATCACTGGCGATGAGTTCATACAGATAACAAACGAGGGCAGTGTGCCCGTGAACTTGACCGGCTGGATGCTGACGGCTGGGGCTGACTTTGCTTATACTCTCCCATTGGCAGTACTCCCGGTAGGTGAATCTATAAGAGTTCACCCAGGGACTGGGATTAGCACGCTAATGGATATATACTTGAATTTAGCTCAGCCTGTGCTGGACGACTCCGCTGATGTTGTCACCCTCTTCAACTCGGAAGGTATGGTGATCTCCAGGTATACCTACCCGGCAGGTCCCACCGGTCTAGCTGAGACTCCAGGCATGGTCAGGGCTCCGGGAACAGAGCCCGTTCTAATCGGCAATGTAACACCAGGCATAACAACTGGACCGTCCCCATCCGGAGAAGCATTCCTGCAGGCCCCTGTGCAGCCTCTGCCTAACGCTACGATAGGCCAGGTTCAGCAGGTCATCGCAGGACAGGGCTAGCCTTAAGAAAAAGGTCATTGAGATGGCCCCGGCTGCAGGGGCCATCTAAGCTCGACAGGCCGGGCCTTCCCGGTTATTTTATACCGAGACGCTATCCCAGCGGCTTTGCTGATTTATCTACGGAACTTATTGTCGAATCGAACCGTTCTTTCTCTTCAGACTTCACGATGCTTGAGCTTCGTCTGCAGGAGAATTGCTAGAAGGCATCTGATCCGCATACCCATTCAGCAACGCGGGTTCTATATCCATGCCCTCCATGTCAGGATATCCCTGCATCTCAGGTTTTGCATCAGCGCTGCTTTCCTCGCCCAAATATATAGTGAAAACTGTAGGCTCTGCATCAGCGCCGCTCTCCTCTTCCATGCAGCTGCTGCATTTATCAGGCAGCTTATCGCAGCTTGGGGCATCATCTTTGCACCTGTCCTGACACTCAGGGCAGTTCATATCGTAAGAGTCGTGGCAGCACCTGGCATAATAGCACCTACCGGCACATTCGTCGCAGTATCCGTTGAAGTAGTGATTATGACCGCATGCTTTGCACTTCTGGAAGCAATAGCAATCCCTGCCGCAGTTATCGCAGTAGCCATCCGCATGCATGCATGAGTACTTGGCACCGCAACCGGAACAGTACTCATATACATCGCACCTCTCGCCGCACTCGTCACAGCGTCCATCGCAAAACGTAATTCCGCACTCATCGCATTCCTCGAAGACGCGACATTCAACATGGTGCTTCTCGAAACTTTTGTCGCATTGCTCCGCGGAATGATGGTCGCAACTACACTTGTCGTAGGGCTTAGTGCCGGGGCAGATCATCGTGCATAAGTCGTGGTGGTCGTAATTGTGGTCGTGATATTGTCCCTCATCCCATTTATGGTCAAATGCCTCTTGCCTCGTTGAATCAGCTGCGCCGCCAAATCCGGCTGCCGCAGCGCATACGATGAATGCCATCGCAAACAGCATAAGCATTGCTTTCTTCATTTCCAGTACCTCCTAATTTAATACCTTATGTACGGTCTTGCATCGTCTACCGTCTCATTCCAGCTTTGTGTAAAATGAATAGAATGCCAGGGTTTCCTAGCAGTCTATTCCTTCACAAGCTGCATGTATCTTTTCTGGCACTGGGTTCTCATGGAACTTGAGCGTCTTCTCTGCCTCGAACTGTCCTGTGAACATCTCGTGGGCCTTGATGTCCTTGTAGAATATCTGATGCCACTTGGCGTCGGTGCCCCATGTGCCGTTGAATGTGTTCTTGGTCTCAATGCCTATCAGGTGAGCAGGGTTGTTGCCCATGAGGGATGCAACCGCATCGGTATCTCTTCCGGCATCCTTCAGGTTCTCTATGAGCTTCTCTGGTGTCGTGCATGGTGGGTTATATGGTGTCGTCGAGACAAAGAACGACGTCTGATCCTTCTCCATCTCTGTGACCGCGAACATCTCCTGCACCTCAGCGCCGATGCCGCCGTAGAACTTCTTCGAGTTCAGGTACTTTGCACCAACTAAGGGCGTCGTGCCGGAGTAAGTCAGCTTCGTGTTCTCGAAAAGATTCAGGTTGGATTTCTTGCCGTCATTTACCGAGTTCACTGTCCTTCTCAGCTTATCCGCGTTCTGCGAGTAAGCGTGCTCCTGGTCGAGCTCGAGATCGCCGTCGCCTGACATGACGTTGTAATACTCAAGAGCGATCTTCTTGTCTATAATCGACGTGCTGACGTCTATAACTCCCGTCCCGGAAATCTTCTGGTTCTCACAAAACTGCTCGTATTGTACAGGTGGTACAACGGGCGGAGTTGCTAATCCTGTGCTGCAGCATCCAATAAGGAATGATGTCAGCACTATCGCTAATACTACTCCCTTCATACTTTTAATCCCCTATTTTTTGGATTGTATATCGTAATTGACTCAAAGCTTATTAAATATATCGGATGCTTTTTCACCACTAATCATCACATATAGACTGTGTAAAATAAATAATATGCTGACACTTAGAAGATACTTATCGTCTATACATACTATCTAGTCCCCAGTAGGTGATTGTATGTATAAATGTACTATTATTTTATAATGTCAAAGTTCCATGTCAGGAAAAAAATTTAAATAATAATGAATTTGAAGAGGATGTATTCAAAGTTAAATGACCGAAAGGTATAAAAGATAATTTCCAGACAGATGATATCTCGAAAGATACACAATCCCGAGAACTTTCTCTTTGTCTCCGTAGTTTTGCAGTGAATTAAGATTAAATTCTCATCACAAAAGCATAAATATACAGGGATTTAATGCTGACTGCTCAAGAGAAATAAGTGCGGTTTTCGGGATGATCTCCTCTGATTTGCAGTGATAACTGAGTGTCAAAAAATTTAAAGCCTTCTCTGCCCTAAATTAATCTAGATGAGGTTACAATGCAAAAAGATGATCCTGTTTTGGGCGAAGTCGAATCAAAGCCGACGCGTAAATCCAACCGTCTCGCCTCAGAGAAGAGTCCTTACCTGCTACAGCACGCCTACAACCCTGTAGACTGGCGTCCCTGGAGCGAAGAGGCCTTTTTGCTGGCCGAGAAGGAAGATAAGCTGGTTTTCCTCTCAATAGGCTACTCCACCTGCCACTGGTGCCACGTCATGGCCCACGAGTCCTTCGAAGACCCAGAGGTGGCGAGGCTCATGAACGATGCCTTCGTTTCCATAAAGGTAGATCGCGAGGAACGTCCGGATATAGACCAAATCTACATGAGAGCGTGCCAGATGATGACCGGCAGAGGCGGCTGGCCTCTTACTATTATCATGACGCCGGATAAGAGGCCAGTCTTCGCCGCCACCTATGTGCCGAAGGAGAGCAGGTTTGGGATTGTGGGCTTGAAGGATATCATAGCTCGCATCCAGGACCTCTGGAAGAGGGATCGAGGGCAGGTCCTGGAGTCAGCGGCAAAAACATTGGGAGAGCTCTGGAAGGTCCAGGCAGCCAGGCCCGGAAAGGCTCTCGATGAGTCGTCTCTTGCGGATGCCTACCATCGTCTTTTTGCCGTCTTCGACCTGGAAAATGGCGGCTTTGGCTCCGCCCCAAAGTTTCCCACACCGCACAACCTCATGTTCCTGCTTCGCTACTGGAGGCGATGCAATGATGTATCGGCCCTGGAGATGGTCGAGACTACGCTTCAGGCAATGCGCCTGGGCGGCATATACGATCACGTGGGCTTTGGATTTCACCGCTATTCCACGGACGCAGGGTGGCTTGTGCCCCATTTTGAGAAGATGCTCTATGATCAGGCCCTTCTGGTGCTGGCCTATGCCGAGGCCTACCAGGCCACAAAGAAGGAGGAATATGCCTCGACTGTCAGGGAGATTCTGGAGTATGTGCATAGAGACATGACCTCTTCAGAGGGGGGCTTTTACTCTGCAGAGGATGCCGACAGCGAGGGCGAGGAGGGGAAGTTCTACCTATGGACGGCCGAAGAGCTGAAAAACCTGCTGGATGAGGATGAGATGAAACTCCTCATCAGAATCTTCGATATAAGCGAGAGAGGGAACTTTGAGAAGGGAAGGAATATCCTTCGCCTAAGGACGTCTCTTGAGGATGCATCTTTAGTGCTTAAGGTCCCAGAGCGCGAGCTGAAGGAGCGCTGGGAGAAGGTGAGGCAAAAGCTATTCCAGGCCAGGGAAAAGAGGGCTCGTCCACAGAGGGATGACAAAGTTCTCGCCGACTGGAACGGCCTCATGATCGCGGCCTTTGCCCGGGGGGCTCAGGTTTTAAACGAGCCGCGATATGCAGACGCCGCACGAAGAGCTGCAGATTTTGTCCTGGAAAAGATGAGAAGGCCCGATGGCAGGCTCCTTCATCGCTTCAAGGATGAAGCAGGAATTGCGGCCAACCTGGACGACTATGCTTTCCTGGTCTGGGGGCTGGTAGAGCTTTACGAGACGGTCTTTCATGTCAGATACCTCCAGGAAGCCTTGAAGCTGAGCAGTATGATGCTTGAGCACTTCTGGGATGATGCTCACGGAAGGCTCTTCTTCACGCCTGATGACGGCGAAGCTCTGCTTATGCGCCAGACGGAGATCTATGACGGAGCCATGCCTTCAGGGAACTCAGTCGCCATGCTGAACCTTCTAAGGCTTTCTCACCTCACAGGCAAATCCGAGCTGGAGGAGAAGGCTGCAGCCATTTCAGAGGCCTTTGCCGGAACTGTTGCCAGCCAGCCGCTGGGGCATACCATGTTCCTCTCTGCGCTGGACTTCGCCCTCGGGCCTTCCTACGAGGTCGCCCTGGTTGGCTCTCCGGAGGATGCAGGAATCGCTAAAATGCTGGAGGCACTGCGGTCCAGGTTTTTGCCCAACAAGGCAGTGATAGGGGTCTTCGGAGATGAGGTGCGCAAAACTGCAGAGTTCACCCAAAACCTGCCTCAGCTGAGAGGCCTTGCGACGGCTTATGTCTGCGCCAATTACAGCTGCGAGCTGCCGACCGATGATCCGGATAGGATGGTGGACCTGCTGGAAGGAGTTTTTGCAGCCCGGGAGGATTAGAGAGTTAGAGATCTCTATACATCTAAACAATTATTTTCGTGTGAATCTCCTATTTTTTCGCGTAAACCTCCTTTATCCAAGACAGCTTATTTCCCTAGAAAAAAGCAGCATGAGCCTCACTACCACAAAACTATCTTAGGCAGAGTTGATCTCAGGTATATAGAACCAGGTCGACAGAGCTAAATAGTACTAACAAAGTATTACAATTTCGAGGAGATCGAAATTTCTGAGAACGAACTAGCCACGGACACTGATAGGCACCGTAGCCTTCGCAGACACCGTAGGGTCTCGAACGAAATAACATCCTCAATATCGCTTCACAGTGGACCTAATGAAAGCGATACCACAGCATGCAGCAAGTCTATTTTCTCACTCGCGGGTCCAGCGGTGATGATCTAAATGAACAAACGTAAAGATCATATCCCTAAGAAGAATATCATGTACACCTTGAACGAAGATGACTCTCAATATATAATAAACGAGAGTTACTTCTACAAGACAGAGCCTTACTACACCATCGTCAAGAACGAGCATGAGGGCATCAAGACCGTCCCCAGCAGCAGCGATGTGCTGGACGCCTACATCGTCCCCATATGCCTGGAGAAGGCAAAGCTTGCAGGTATATCGGTCTGCGACTGGGTAATATCCTACCAGTATGTATCTCTGCCCTCCATAGTCTACGGCTTGAACTATTTCTCCACGCCTGAGGACCACTTTGTTGTGAGCAATATCGAAGAGGCCAGCAAAGTTATCAAGCACATCACCAATCGCGGCAAGTACCCGTTCTGCTACCAGAAGATAAGCGATGCGTCTTCGGTCATGAAGTGCGTCTCCATCTTCGGCAAGACCATAAACTGCTGCGAGCAGGTCTCTCGGCTTGCCGAGAAGATCTATAGGGTCTTCAGAATTCCTCTGGTGGAGATAGTACTGGTCAAGGATAGAGAAGGCTACCACCTCTCGTCCCTGGCCCCTGTAAAGTATTCACAGTTATCCAAAGAAGAGACTGAGATGTTACAGAACCTTCTGGATACGAGGGTGAACCACATTGAGTAAATTAGGCATCTTTGTCAATAGACAGACACTGAGCAGCTCTGAGCAGCTAACAGCCCTGGTAAAATGCCGGGACGTGGCTGAGAGCATGGGCCATACGGTTGAGTTCATCTTTCCAGTGGATATCAAGAAGATACCCAAACTGGACGCACTGTTCATAAGGGCCAATACAGACCCCATGAATACGACCTACGTAGCAGCGAAGATGGCCAGCCTATACGGCATACCTGTGATAGACGATCCAGAGTCCATTCGGGTCTGCGCAGACAAGATAAACATGTACATGCGGCTCATGAAGAACGACATCTCCATGCCCAGGACCAAGTTCTTAAGCAAGAAGGAGCTGGACGAAGCCCTGGCCGGGGAGATCTTCGAGGAGCTGGGCACGCCTCTAGTGCTGAAAGAGCCATCTACATCCTTCTCCGCAAGAGTGGAGAAGGTAACAAGCCCCGATGAGCTCTTGAAGATCGCCAAGAGGTTCTTCAAGCTTTCAGACTGGATAGTGGTGCAGGAGTACATCGAGAGCAGGTTCGATTGGAGGGTCGGCGTGATTAACGGCGAGCTCCTTTACGCCTGCAGGTACATCATACCCTCCGAGACTTTCAAGATCCAGGCATCGGTCAACGGCCACATCGTCTACTGCGACGTGGAGAGCGTGCCTGTGGATCAGGTGCCACCCGAGGTCATAGACCTTGGAATTGCAGCTGGGAACGCCATAGGCCGCGGGCTTTACGGCGTGGACATAAAGGAGAGCAACGGCCGCCTCTACGTCATTGAAGTGAACGACAATCCTTCTCTGGAGGGCGGCGAGGATATTCACTATCCGGACATGTTCAGAAAAATTGTCTCATATCTCATGACCGGCGAAACATCCTGCTGCGCCGACGAGCTGTTCAACGAAGTCTATGGCCCCCACGCATTC
>Ga0074195_1003974_pt1 | contig 12846 bp, 6 predicted proteins | sample EPASupsiteHSE623_FD_64525 | JGI IMG/M metagenome (GOLD analysis project Ga0074195, IMG submission 64525) | Bioremediated contaminated groundwater from EPA Superfund site, New Mexico - Sample HSE6-23 | ecosystem: Environmental > Aquatic > Deep subsurface > Groundwater > Contaminated ...
TGAGTTTTAAAATATTTCCGTAAAAAGGAACTGAACATACTAAAGGATCAGTAATTTCAGCCCTTATATATTTATTACCTGCACCAGGTGGGACAATATACTGATAATTATTACCAACAGCTCCAGGAATAGGCATCCATGGCCCGGCAATTGTATCATTAGTTGAAACCCACTGTACATTTCCTCCTGTAACTGATATACTAAGAACAATTGTATCTCCTGAAAAAACAGAATAAAAATAATTCTGAGCATTTAAACTAATACCTGCAAATAATAATATTGCAGTGATAGCAGTAAATCTTTTCATATATTTTTTTCTACAAATTTAATAAATATTCAGAATCAACAATATAAAAAACAAAATCCCGGTTTTTTTTTCCGGGATTTTCCAATATAATCAGTTATTTGCTATTCAATTAAAATTTTCCGGACGTACGTATCTTTGCCAACGATAACTGAAATCAGATAACTTCCTTTTGGGATGCCCTGAAGTTTAAAATCGTATGTTTTCTTACCTGCAGAAACTCTTTCATTAAGCACTTCCTTTACCGGTTTTCCTGATATATCATTTAGCTCTATCCTGATCGCAGCTTCAGAAAGTGTAACAACTTCAATAAAAAGTTTATCTGAAGTGGGATTTGGGTAAATACTCAAATATCTGACCTGTGGTAAAAGCTGAGCTATTCCTGTTGATGAGTCAATAAATATACCTCCTATTGTTGTAGTTGTATCAACAAAAAAGTTCAGGTTTTCAATTACAGATGTTCCTGCTGCAACATTTATGTTTGTGTATGTAGTGATCAATGGGATTCCGGGAATATCAACAGTCATATCATATGTAAAACCTTCCTGAATGTTTGGAATGTTATAAGTACCATCAGTTCCTGAAGAAGTATTGGCAACAGGTTCGTCGTTAGGCTGCTGCTCAAGAAATATTTCTGCACCCTCAACAGGCTCACCGACTTCTCTGTCTCCTCCAGCGGTTACACCTTTTACACCGTTGTCCCAGTATAGTATAATACCTGAAAATGTTACATTCCCTGAAACCACATTAGGATTCTCTCCCATTACTACATTTACGTTCAAAGTGTCATCACAACCCAGATTAAGAGGCTCGGCATCTTCCCAGTTATTTGTAAAGACAACCGGTGTAAGCGAATAATATGTGCTGAATACCCCGGGATAAGAAGACGGATTTGTAAGTGAAGCCTGAAGAATGTAAGTATCAGGGGCTATCTGGATCTCATACCCTGTGGTTCCTGTTATAGTTTCACCATAATAATCGTACACCATACTTCCGGTTGGAAAATCAATTTCATTGTATAAAGTTACTATTGCATCACCAGAACCGATCGTTCCTCCAGAGTAGTTTACATTACCTTTAACAACAGGATTAACACTTGCCTGTGAAACCGTATAGCCGGCAGTAGAGCTACATCCGTTATAATCAGTAACCGTAAGAGAATAAGAACCGGAACTTAACCCTGTGTTGTCAGACTGAGTGTTCCCGTTGCTCCAGTTAAAAACATACGGAATAGTACCTCCAGATGGAAATGAAAGTATCAGTCCGTCGTTATTAAGACAAGATGCATCATTCAATGTTGCGCTTATAATAAGTGTGTCAGGTTGTGCAATGGTAATGCTTGTACTGCTAACGCAACCGCTTGCATCAACAACAGAAACATTATAAGATCCGGCACAAAGACCTGTTGCAATAGCATTACTCTGCAAAGGAACGGTATTCCAGATATAGTTATATGAAGGAACACCTCCTGATGGAACTGCAGTAGCAACTCCATCGCAGATACCAAAGCAGGAGATCCCAGTACTTACTGAAGCTGATACTGAAAGCTGAGCGGGTTGAATTAAAGTAATTGAACCTGTAGTAGTACATCCAATATTGTCAGTTACTGTTACATTATAAACCCCATCACACAACCCAGCAAATACCCCAATATTGTTATTCTGGATACCTATATCATATAAAAACGGGGGAGCTCCTGTTGCTTCAAAAGTTACTGTACCATCACAGACTCCGAAACATGAAGGATTTACTGTGTCTATTACATTTACAAAAGGCGGCGGACCGGGATAAACCATAACAAATCCGGTCATATCAGCAATGCAGCCTGTTGCTGAATTCACCGCAGATATGTTATACTGTCCTGATATTGTTTGATTCAGCCAAGACAAAGCGGCACCTGTTCCTGGTATTGAAGACCCTGATGAAACATTATCAACTAGTAACTGATAATCCACGCCCGGGTCAGATCCATCAAGTCCTACAGTAGCTCCTGCACCTCCCGAACAATAAGAACCTCCGCCAATAATATTATACTGTGTTGGAGTTGAGTTTACTGTAAGTATTGCGGCATTACTTGTATCGCTTCCGCAGCCATTTGTCACAACACACTGATATTCTCCGGTCTGTAAAACGTTCACACTAGTCAGAATTAATGTATCGTCTGTAAAAGGCAAGGGGCTGCCATTATAAAGCCATTGAAAAGTTATAGTAGGATCTCCTGCCGCAGTAATAAACAACATCGTATCGGTTCCCTCACATACGGTTGTACTGACCGGATCTGTTGTAACTGTTGCTATTGACGGCAGCTGTAAAACATGGGTCTGTGTGTTGACCATCAACTGCTTTTGTGCATTTGATACGTTAAACATTATCATCAAAGCTGCAAAAGCACCTGAAATTCTGCTTATATGATTATTCGTTTTCATAGTCTTTTCGTATTGAATTATTAGTCTTTTACACACCTTATTGCCACACCCGACAACTTACTGTGGTTTCCGTTAATAATTTCAGTAGAACCATTAAACAGATAATACTGATAGGAATTAGATGTGTCAAAAACATCTGCAGAATGAAGATAACAATAAGTTCCTATCTGGAAAAATGTTCCGTTAGATGAAGACCTGTTGCCCGATGGAACAATTGTTAAACCTGTTGAATTTGTTGCTCCTGTGTTTGGAGAAATCCAGTGCAGATATCCACTTTCCTTAAGATCCCCGCCTGCAACCATCCATCCGCTATACAAAGAGATCAGAGTCTCGAATTCTGCATTTGACGGCACATGCCAGCCTGAAGGACAGACGTTCCCGTTTGAAACAACATACCAGTTGTACATTGCACCGTATGGGTTAGCGTATGCAGCAGAATCATTTTCATACCAGCAGTATGCAGGAGTGGACAGAGCAGCCCATGTTGGAGCATCTATAACAAGTGGAATTGGACTGCCATCGTTGAACCTTTCTGTCTTTAGGTTTGCTGCCATCCATATCTGTGATCCGATCTGAGTGGTTGGATATTCATTTCCGTCAATATCTTTTACAGGACATGTAAATGGCTTTCCAAATGCATGTATTGCTCTTAAATAGGTAGTATTGTCTTTAATTGCAGTTATCTGATCACCGTTCCAAACCCTCATAAGCCAAGCACTGTTAGCATCTGACTCGGTGGAAGTCCAGTAATTAGTAGCAGCAAAGTTCCCGAACCCTTTCATGTGCAGATTCTGATACATAAGAAGCCACTCTTCTTTAGATGGCAGATACCAGTTATGACCGCCTAAAGTGTAATCAACACATGCATGCATTGCACCTGAGCCGGAATAACATTTAGCAATTATTGTGTCGGAGTTGAACTTCCCGGAACCGATAATACTGAAGCCTGCATTTAAAAATGTTCCCTGACAACCCCAGTTTGCCAGCAGGCTTTGCTCATCAATGGCTGAAACAAGACCAGATCCTGTCGCAGTATCAAGATAGAAGATCAACCCATTCTGATAAATTTTTCCATATAAAGAATCAAGCTGTATTCCGCTTTTGTATATCTGTAAAGGTGTTTGTCCGGCATTAAGTCTCTGCTGAACATTTGGATTAAACGCACGTACTGCTCGAACTGCCCCGGAAAGAGTTTTAGATGCAGACATCGGACCTGTACTCATTGAAAGTATCCATGCATTAGAAGCACTTACTTCACTTGATGTCCAGTAACTGTTACCCAGAAAATTACCAAGTCCATTACTGTAAAGATTGATTTTCATAAACTGAATTTCATCTCTGGAAGGCAGGAACCAATCATTAAAACCGTTTAAAGTTAAGGTGTCGCACACCTTTGCAGCAATTACGGGTCCGCTGCACATCGAAGCAATCATGCTTGTATTTATCATGCCAGAACCGAAGTTTGTAGATGTTGTGCCAATAGTAGTATTCATGCACCCGAAAATTGCACTCATAGACTGTTCCATTTGAGCGGCAACAAGACCTTTTCCTGTTATCTGATCGAAATAAAATATCAGTCCCCCCTGGTATGTTTTTCCATAAAGAGAATCAACCTGAATACCGCTGTTAACTATTTGAAGAGGTGACTCGCCGCCATTAAGCCTCTGCTGTACGGTAGGAGGAGCTATTGAAAACGGAGGATATGTCCTAACAGCCCTTACAAGAGCCGGAGCATTTTTAAATCTGGTTGTCTCAAGCCCGGTTCCAAAAAACTGCACACTGGCCTCATCTGTAGAATTTTCAAAAGATGCCCAGTAAGGATCTGCTCCCATTCCAAAATTACAATACGAAAAGGCACTCAGTCTTATATAAATACTATCCAGTTCATCCGGCGAAGGCAGAAACCAGTCGGTATATCCGTATAACGTAAGTGTGTCGCAAATAGAAGATGCTCCAATGCAACCAAAGGATACAATTGAAACAGTGTTCATCTGTCCGAAACCAAATCCCGGAGAAAGCGCAGAAGTAATCGATCCCATGCAACCCCACTCTGCTAAGGAAATATCATTGGGTGAAACAACATAACCACCGCCATTTATATCCTTATGAAAAACAAAGCCTCCCGCATAATAATCACCAATATTTATCTGCATCGTAGAATTTACAACTCTTAGCTTAATAGTACTGCCAAAATATGGTGTACTGCAAACTGCAGGATTCGTAATCTCTGCCCGTACAAAATTCTCACCTGTCCATAATGGAATAATAAACTGATAATTATTACCTGTGGCTCCGGGAATTGCTGTCCAGTTTCCAGATGAAGTATCCATGGTAGTTTGCCACTGAATGCTACCCCCTCCGGTGTTTGCAACATTCAACAACAATGTATCACCTGAAAAAACTGAATAAAAATAGTTCTGAGCTCTTAAACTAAAGCCTGCAATTACAAGAATTGCAGTAATAGCTGTTAATCTTTTCATGTTGATTTTTTTTGCTAAATAATAATTGTTGATTTAATCAACAAATTTAAAAGAAAATTTCATACTGTCAAAATCAACAAAGATGACAATATAACAGCCTTATATTTAAATACTTTCTATAACAATGAATTACTTCTGATAATTCCGGTAACAATCCAATATCGCAAGAGATAATTCATACTCTTTACTGGATAGAATAAATGTTGTGTTCAGATTGCAAAACAACATGAATTTTTTAATTTCTTCGGCAGATGTCAGTCCAGTCAAACGTGATACAATTTCCTCGTTATATTTTGCACTAACCAATTCGGTGAGTTTTTCCTGTTCAATTATATAATTGTACCTTTTAAGCTCAACTGCCTTTTTGCTGTATTTATCGTAGAAATAAGAAATTGGACTGAATGTTTTAACTGAGACCATTTCAGATCTTGACTGATCAAAATAATCCCTGAACCATTGTATTTCCTTTTCCTTATAACTTTCTTCAGGCATTTCAAGAACTGCTGTCTTGAATTCGTCATAAGTTTTATATCTGAAAACATCTGCATCAGGAAGGACATATACAATAGGCTTAAGATAAATCCTTACCGTATCACTCCCTATAACAGACTTTAACTTTCTTCTTTCATACTGAACAGAAACAATCAATACACTATCTTCTGCATTACAGGGCAATTTAAAGTATCCATGCATATCCGAAATTGTTCCTTTACCAGAATTTGTATTAATTATCTGAATATTCTCGGCTCCTCTTAAACTGTTATAGTCTATCAGCCTTCCATACATGTTACCTTCCTGACATTCTGAGACAACAGGAATAAAAATGGAGAATATAACAAATAAAAGGCTGATTAAAAATCTCATTAAACAAAGATAATTGAAAAAATACAGAACAACTAAACCTTAAATAAATTTAACCCTTTAATAAAATATATGCTTAATAACTGAATTAAAATAAAATTAACTTTGCGCTCTGATTATATGAGCAACGAAGTAATATTTTTTGGATTATTTATAATTTTCATACTGTTCATTCTGTTTGCAGACCTGCTTCTGATTGGACGTAACAGTCACGAATTAAAGTTCAGGGAAGCACTTATCTGGAGTGGTGTGTGGATATCACTTGGTTTAATCTTTTTTGGATTTCTTTGGAATTACGGTTACCTTATTCATGGCCTCGACACTGCTGAAGCAATAAAACAAAAGGTTGAGTTCAACAAACACCCGATATCACTTACCGGGGATTACACTACAGATCTTTCATTATACAACCACAATCTGGCTCTCGAATATCTAACAGGGTATGTTCTTGAATACTCTTTATCTATTGACAATATTTTTGTTATTATTCTGATTTTCTCTTCATTCGGGATCAAAAAAGAGCACTATAAAAAGGTATTATTCTGGGGGATTCTCGGGGCAATTGTAATGAGATTTATTTTTATTTTTGTTGCTGGCGAACTGATTCATAATTTCGAGTGGGTTCTTTATATCTTCGGGGCAATACTAATCCTGAGCGGGGGTAAAATGCTGTTTTCAGGATCAAAGAAAGAAGAGATAGACACTCAAAAACATCCTGTTGTCCGGATTGTATCCAAGTTGTTCAGGGTAAGCAAATCTGAAGATGACAGATTCTTTATTAAGGTTGACAAAAGAAATTACATTACACCACTTTTTATTGTTTTGTTGATAGTTGAATTTTCTGATCTTGTTTTCGCAGTAGACTCAATACCTGCCATATTTTCTGTAACAAGGGACACTTATATTGTATTCTTCTCCAATGTTTTTGCAATAATCGGACTTCGTTCACTATTCTTCCTTGTGATAAGAGTTGTTAAACTATTCCGTTTTCTTGGATATGCAATATCTATCCTGCTTATATTCATAGGGCTTAAGATCTCCCTGCATAGTTTTACAGAAGAATGGGGATTCACTACAGTTCATTCTTTGATAATTGTTTTCGCAATAATATCATCTGGAATTCTGCTTTCAGTCCTGATACCCGATAAAGATAAGGCTGCTGATATTAATGACTGAAACTGCTTTATTGTTATAATTATATAAAGCTTTCAGTATTTTTATTCTATATATAACCAAGATATTGGTAAAAAAACTAATTTTAAGCCAAAATATCTGGATATGGAAATCTTTAAAAAACTTGAACCACGTCACGTATGGGATATCTTTGGTGAGATAACACAGGTACCCAGACCTTCGAAGAAAGAAGAAAAAATTATTAAATGGCTCCTTGACTTTGCAAAGAAGAACAAGCTTGAAGCTAAAAAAGATGAGGCAGGAAATGTCCTGATTACAGCCCCTGCTTCTCCGGGAATGGAAAAACTTAAGACTGTTGTCCTTCAGAGTCATGTTGACATGGTTTGTGAAAAGGACCCCGAAATAAAGATCAATTTCGAAAAAGACCCAATTATTCCAATAATTGACGGAGAATGGGTAAAAGCAAAAGGTACAACTTTAGGAGCTGATGATGGTATCGGTATGGCTGCAGCACTTGCAATTTTAACAGACAGCCGCATTAAAAGAGGAAAAGTCGAAGCACTTTTCACAGTTGACGAAGAAACCGGACTTACCGGAGCTTTTGCTTTAAAACCAGGATTCTTTACAGGAAAAATACTTATTAACCTTGATTCAGAAGATGAAGGGGAAATATTTATAGGTTGCGCTGGCGGCAAGGACAGTGTGGCTACTTTTAAATATAAAGCAAAAAAATCGCCTAAAGGATATATTTCTCTTAAGATTGCTGTTAGCGGACTAAAAGGTGGTCACTCAGGCGACGATATTCACAGGGGGCTGGGTAACTCAAACAAAATACTGAATAGGTTTTTATGGACAGCAACCGGCAAATACGACATACGCCTTGCTGCAATCGACGGAGGAAATCTTCGTAATGCAATACCTCGTGACGCATATGCTACATTCCTTGTTCCTGCAGGAAAGATCCAGAAACTTGAAAAATATTTCGAACAATTCCGTAAAGAGATAATCGCCGAACTTGCAGTAACTGAACCTACTTTAACAATTACACTCGGAGAAACAGAAATTCCAGAAAATGTAATTGACAAGGAAACACAGTGTGCTCTGCTGAATTCCCTTTATGCTTGTCCCCATGGCGTAATTGCAATGAGTATGGATATGCCCGGGCTTGTTGAAACATCAACAAACCTTGCATCTGTTAAAATGGAAGGCAAAGACAAAATCGTTGTTACAACAAGTCAGCGTAGTTCTGTTGAATCAGCAAAAACAGACATAGTAAACATGGTGTCGGCTGTATTTATTCAGGCCGGAGCCAGAGTCAAAAACGGAGAAGGCTACCCCGGCTGGAAACCAAACGTAAGTTCTGAAATTCTGAAAATATCGAAGGACTGTTATATAAAACTATTCAAAAAAGAGCCTGTTGTAAGGGCAATACATGCAGGACTGGAATGCGGACTTTTCCTTGAAAAATATCCTGAACTCGACATGATATCAATCGGACCTACACTTCGTGGAGTTCACTCTCCCACCGAAAGGCTTAAAATTGATACCGTTCAAATGTTCTGGGATCACCTTACCGAAATTTTAAAATCAATACCCACTGAAAAATAATTTCTATGAAAAACCTGTTTCTTGTTTTTTTCCTTCTGTGTTCATTCATCACTTCTGCACAGAACTACGAATGGACTAAACCTGAGTTTAAAGAATTTATTCTCGACAACGGTCTTACTGTAATTCTTAATGAAGATCACACCCAACCATTTGTGTTCGGAGGTGTGGTAACAAAAGCAGGAGGAAAGGATGATCCCTCAGACGCCACTGGAATGGCACATTACATGGAACACATGCTCTTTAAGGGTACTGAGGAAATGTGCACTGTCGACTGGAGCAAGGAAAAACCACTAATAGACCAGATAATTATTAAATACGACGAACTTGCTGCTGAAAAAGACCCGGAAAAGAAAAAACTGGTTCAGCAGGAAATCAATAAATTATCTCTCGAAGCAGGTAATTATGCAATCCCCAACGAAATGGACAAGCTGCTTAAAGGAATCGGCAGTACCAATATAAATGCTTTTACCGGTCCTGATATTACTATGTTCTTCAATAAATTTCCTTCAGGACAGATAAACAAATGGCTTGACATATATGCACACAGGTTTCATAAGCCGGTATTCAGGGGGTTTCAGGCTGAACTGGAAGTTGTATACGAAGAAAGGAATATGTATTCTGATATGTTTCAATTCAATCTCTTCGAAGAATTCAACAAGCAGTTTTTTAAAGTTCATCCATATGGACAGCAACCTCTTGTAGGAACAATGGAACATCTTAAAAACCCGTCACTTTCAAAAATGTACGAGTTTTACAAAAACTGGTATGTTCCTTCGAATATGGCTCTTATAATCTCAGGCGACTTCAATACCGATGAAATACTTCCGATCATAAAGGATAAATTCGGAGTATGGGAAGATCATCGTATCCCTGAAAGAAAGAAATTCGAAGAAAAACCGTTTAACGGAAGAGAATTTTTCGAAAAAAGCCTTAGTCCAATTAAATTAGGAGTAATAGGCTACAGAACAGTACCGGCTGGTCACACCGACGAACTCCCTCTGCAACTAATGGCCGGACTGCTTAATAATTCTGCACAAACAGGTTTGTTTGACAAACTCTCTCTCGATAATAAACTTCTTGGCTCTCAGTTTATGCAAATGCCTTACAACGAATACGGAGAAGGAATCATTTTCTTTATACCCAAGATCATTGGTCAGAAGTTAGAAGAAGCAGAAGCAATAGTAATGGGCGAATTAAACAAAATTGTTGCTGGTGAATTTTCAGATGATGACCTTGAACGACTAAAAAAGGAAAAATATGTAGAATTCATGCAGTCGATGGAAGAACCTCAAAGTCGTGTGCTTCAGGTAGGACAATTGATATCTCAGAATCTGAGTTACAAAGACCTTAACGAATATCCCGACAGAATAATAAAAATAACAAGGGATGATATTATAAGAGTTGCCAAACAGTATTTTGGTGAAAACAGGCTTGTTCTATATTCTACCATGGGAATCCCTAAAAAGGAAAAAATCGAAAAACCAGGCTTTAAACCTTTGGTAGCTAATACTGAGGCTGTTTCTCCTTATGTAAAAAGGCTTTCAGAACAACCCAATATTAAGCCACAATTCAAATTCATCGACTTTAAAAAAGATATCAGAGAGGCTAAGGTATCAGAGAACATCAAACTCTATTACAACACAAACCCCGTTAATCAGATATTCTCATTTGATATCAGATACGGTGTAGGTGAAGAAGAATTACCACTTCTGAAATATGCTTCTCAGGTTTTAAGTATGGCAGGTTGTGGAAATGTAAGTGTAAGTGATTTCAAAAAACAGATGGCATCACTTGGTTGTAATTACAACATTGCTTCCGACCAGAGTTTTCTGACAATTTCTGTTAATGGGCTTGAAGAAAGCATGCCCGAAGCACTTAAACTAATAAATTCACTTTTAAGCGACCCGAATATTTCTGAGGAAAAACTTTCAGTTATCTATGATCAGGAAAAAGGTGCCAGAAAAATGGAAAAGGCCGAACCAGACAATGTTGCCGATGCTCTTTTCGACTGGATAAAATATGGTCAGAAATCAGACTATATTAACAGATATACCCTTAAAGAGATTAAGGCACTTAAAATAGATTCTCTAAAAGCTGTTGTTAAAAAAGCCATTCAATATGAAGCAACGGTTCACTACTGTGGAAAAACACCTTTCGAAGATGTAAAGAAAACCATTAACGATATCTTAGGCATTTCTAAAAACATTAACGTATCTAAATCTCCTGTTGTGCGGAATATTAACACATACAAGAGCAATGAGGTCTTTTTCTGCAATAAATCAGGGTCAACGCAAAGTAAAATTTACTTTATGATGAACACTCCTGATTACAACCCGAAGGAAAAGCCCATTATTTCTGCATTTAACCTGTATTTTGGCGGCGACTTCTCGGGACTTGTAATGCAGTATGTAAGAGAATACCGTTCAATGGCATATTCTGCAGGGGCTGCTTATTCCACACCAACACTCAAAAATAAACCAGGATTTTTTCTGGGATACATCGGCACACAGGCAGACAAAACAATTGAAGCAGTTGGACTTTTCGACTCGCTTGTTCGTTATATGCCTGAATACCCTGACAGAATGGAAAACATAAGAAGCTATCTAATCAATTCTTCAGTTTCTGAAAGACCTTCATTCCGCGAACTTACAAGCTCTATCGAAAAATGGAGGTGGCAGGGATTCGAAAGTGACCCTCTGGAGTTTATGATACCTTTTTATTCCGAAATGAATTTCAAAGACATAGTAACCTTCAACAAGGAAAGGTTGTCACGTGCTCCTATGGTTATAGGAATTGTTGGGAACAAGAAGAATATCGATATGAAGAAACTCGCAAATTACGGAAATATAACAGTTAAAAAAGAAAAGGAACTTTTCAGGGATTAAATCTGGTTTATGCAGAAAACCTTAAAATTAATTGCAGGTTTTTACATAAATGTATAATTTCGTAATCTTTATTTTTTATAAAAACACCCCTCATGGAAGATAAGGCAATGCACATGGAAAACGATGAGAACAATCAGGTTCTTGACGATCAGAAAGCAATGGAGGAAATCAATGCCGGTATGCAACAGCTGGAAGCTGACAACGCTGAAGAAATTTCAGATGACGAATTCTCGGCTGACCATCTTGATGACATTGACATGGATCTTGGTTCTTTTGACAAGGAACAATTAATAAACCATTTCAAGAAAATCCTAACTCACACCGATTTCAACCGGATAAGAGACATTGTTGAGAATATTAGAAGTCAGTTCTACCGTAAGCTTAAAGAAGAGAATGAAGAAAAAAGAAGAAAATTCGTTGAGCTCGGCAATAAGATAGAAGATTTTATTCCAACCGAAGATCAGCAGGAACTCGTATTCAAAGACCTCTATAAAAGCTATAAGGAAAAACGCGCCGAACTGCTTAAACTTATAGAGGTTGAAAACAGGCAAAATCTCGATAAAAAGAAAGCCATAATTGAGAATATAAAAGAGCTTATCAATAAGCCCGAATCGCTGAATGACACCTTCGAAGAGTTCCGACGTCTTAAAAAAGAATGGAACGAGACCGGCCTTGTACCTCAATCGGAAGTAAAAACACTTTACGAGAATTTTCAGCTCGCCAACCAGATTTTTTATGACTGGGTAAAGCTTAACCGCGAAGCTCTCGAGGAAGATCTTAAAAGGAACCTTGAAACCAAAATGGACCTGTGCGAAAAGGCCGAAGCACTTCTTGTTGAAAGTGACGTTAAGAAAGCACTAAGTGAGCTTAAGTTATTACATGAACGCTGGAGAGAAATTGGTCCTGTTAAACGTGAAGCAAGCGAAGAAGTATGGCAAAGATTCCGTGAAACAAGTTCAAAAATTTACAAATCGCATCAGGAATTCTTTCTTAAGAAAAAAGAAGAATTCGATACAAACCATAAAGCTAAGATTCTTCTTTGTGAAAAAGCCGAAGAGATCTCTGCAGTAAATTACAACAAGCGCAAGGACTGGGAAAAATGCACCAACGACATGCTTGAAATACAGAAAGTGTGGAAGACCATAGGT
>Ga0074195_1003975_pt1 | contig 12846 bp, 13 predicted proteins | sample EPASupsiteHSE623_FD_64525 | JGI IMG/M metagenome (GOLD analysis project Ga0074195, IMG submission 64525) | Bioremediated contaminated groundwater from EPA Superfund site, New Mexico - Sample HSE6-23 | ecosystem: Environmental > Aquatic > Deep subsurface > Groundwater > Contaminated ...
ATTAAGTTTCATAAATTTATTTATAAATGAATCTAAATGATACCCGACCTTTTGATAATTATATTACATCCCTGATTTCTGACAATGATCTGATTGTTTTCCATGCGATTTTTTCCAATCTTTCGTCGTACGGATAGACCGCAATGCCGCGCCCGGTAAGCTTGAAAGCGTCAATGTCGTTTTCTCCGTCGCCGACAAAAATTATATCGGTGGCCGGAATATCATTGTCTTGGGCGATTTTTTGCACCACTTCCGCCTTCCATGGATTTTGGTCGCTGCCGTAATTTATTTTCGAAAGAACTCCTCGTTCGTCGAATTCCAACGACGCATGGGCGTAGAAACCGGCCGCGCCGATATGCTTGGCCACGGATTGCACGTGCACATCGACCGATCCGGAAACAAGCCATATTCCATAGCCTTGTTTTTTAAGGAACTCCGCCGTTCCAACGGCTTCCGGTTTAAGCGGTTCTTTTTCGAAAATCCGTTCAATAAATTCCTTTGTCGCCTTGCCGCTGGACCGGAATATGTCGGCAACCCGCTTCTCCCCTTCGGCGAAAGGGATCTTCCCCGCCATGGCTCCGCCGTAGAATGAAAGAATTTCATCCACCGAACATCCCAGCGACTCGGTAATTACAAGCCACGATGATTTAATGTCGGTTAACGTGCCGTCAACGTCGAAACAAATTATTTTGGCGGTTTTCATTGTTTGAAATATTTAAAAATTTCCGCGCAGGAATTCGGCCGGATCGCCGCGTGCCCGGTTTGCGGCGCGGCCAATATCTGGCTTACCGCTTCGATAATTTCTTCGGACGCGGCGGCCCGTTTGCCATAACCGTATTTGGCCATGAATTCCGCGTTGCGCTCCTCCTGGCCCGGAATCGGATCGGTCATGATTATCCCCTTACCCAGCGCCAGGCATTCGGAAATCACCAATCCTCCGGGTTTGCTGATCACGATATCGGAAATTTTCATGTATTCGTCGATGCGGTTGGTCCAATTCAACAGTTTGAAATTGTTTTGCGGTTTGATTTCCTCTTTGATTTTCTTGTAGAGCTTGCCATTGCCGCCGCAGACCATGACCAGATTTATTCCGGGGTTGATCGCCAATAAATTAGTTATCGTCGGCAGCACAAAATCTTTCGACAGACGGCTGATAAACAGCACGGTCTTCGAATTATTGCCGAAACCAAGCTTGCGTTTTAAAAGCGCCTGGTTGTAACCGGCGTAAAATTTCTGGCTCACCGGAATGCCGGTGACGGATATCTTCTTTTCATCCACGCCCACCCGCACCAGATCGTCTTTAACTTCAGGTATCGCCACAAAATAACGATCGATCAGCGGCACGTTATAATAGGAATGGCCGTGGTAATCGGTAACCACCACGGTTAAGGGAATTTGCGGGAAAACTTCGCGGCACGCCGGCGCCACCATCGGCGCGGGAATCACGTTGGTAAAAATAACTCCGTCAATGGCTTGCCGTTTAAGATAGCGCCGGATCCGGCGCCGGAAAATGCGCTGGAAACCGTTAGCCTTGCGAAACGCCGAAGAAACCATCTCTTTATCGAAGGTTTCGTATACCGCGCCCCAAACCGTGGGCAGACGGTCATTGGTAATGTCGTAAAATATCTCGAAAAATTTCCCCAGTCCCGGATCAATCTCGCAAAGATCGACATGGTTTATCTTAATGTCCGGCAGATTGTTCTTGGCATATTCTTCCAGCGCCTGCGCCGCCTTGATATGGCCCCATCCGGTTTTCATCGAGATCACCAAAATCTTTTTCATTTTTTTCTAAAAATAGAGAAGCTATTCTTTTCGCAATGATTCGTAAATTTTAGAAATTTTGCGGCCTTCCCCGCCATAAACAATCATTTTTCCATAGCAACAAACTGTTTGCGCAAAATTTCTAAAATTTGCGTGAACCCCATTACAAAGAGAAAACTTCTCGACCGCGTCAACCGTGCCGGTCGATTTTGTCTCTTTCCTGCAAATACGACATCAAATCCGTGTCTTCTTTTTGGTTGGTGCCATTGACCGAAAATTTAACCGGGTAGTTAAAAACCCTGCGTTTGGTTTCCTTCACGCGGTTCACCACTTCTTTGTTGAGCAGGTGGTCGATGTCATTATCTTTCCAGGTTTCCGACAGCAATTGCCGCCGTACATATTCAAATGTCATCGCCCAAAATAATTTCGTCTTGGCGCCGCGGTCATCCGCGATGAAATACACTCTCCCCCAATAGAGTTTGTTTTTCAAATCCGTTTTGAATTTTTCCTTGATTATTTTCATTAAATTTACAGTGGGGTGTTGCCGTGCTTGCGGGCGATCTTTTCTTCGCGCTTGGTTAACAGCGATTCCAGCAGTTTGGTCAAAATCGAACGGGTATCCTTCGGGTTGATAACCGAGTCCACCTGGCCCAGCTTGGCCGCTTCAAACGCGCTGGCCAATTGCTTCATTTCGTCGATCTTTTCCTGTTCAAATTTGGGCGCGTCGTTGCGTTCGGACAGTTCGCGGTGATAAACGATCCTCACCGCCTGTTCCGGACCCATTACCGCGATTTGCGCTCCCGGCCATGCCAGAACCCGGTCATATCCCAGCGCGCGGCTGGCCATGGCGATGTAAGCGCCGCCAAACGCCTTGCGCACGATCACGCTGATCTTGGGCACCGACGCCTCGGCATAGGCATAAAGAACCTTCGCGCCGTGGCGGATAATGCCGTTATGCTCCTGGTTGGTGCCGGGAAGATATCCGGAGGTATCCACAAGATTTATCAGCGGAACATTGAAAGAATCGCAAAACCGGACAAAGCGCGCAATCTTATCGGAAGAATCGATGTCCAAAACTCCGGCCATGATCTTGGGCTGGTTTGCCACCACGCCCACCGTATAACCGCCCAAACGGGCCAGCCCGGTGATTATATTGGCCGCGAATTCAGGCTGGATTTCAAAAAACGAATTCTTGTCGAAAATTTCTTCAACCACCGCTTTCATGTCGTAGCCCTTGGTTCCTTCTTCGGGAACAATGTCCAAAAGCTTCTGGCTGTCTTCTTTTTCAAATAATTCCGCCAGAATACTCTTGGACCGCGGCGCGTCGTCCATGTTGTTCTGCGGCAAATAGCCCAGCAGTTTCTTGACTCCGGCAAAGCAATCCTTTTCGTTCGCAAAGCGGAAATGGCTGCATCCGCTCTTGGCGCAATGCGTATTGGCGCCGCCCAAAACATCGAAGGTCACTTCTTCGCCGGTGACTTTTTTAATGACTTCCGGACCGGTGATGAACATCTGCGAAATGCTGTCCACCATGAAAATAAAATCCGACAATCCCGGGGCATAGCAAGCGCCTCCCGCCGAAGGGCCAACGATAACGCTGATTTGCGGCACCACTCCCGACGCTTTGACCATGGCATTGAAAATCCCCGCGTAACCGTCCAAACTGGCAACCCCTTCCTGGATCCGGGCGCCGCCCGAATCGATAATGCCGATAACCGGGCATCCGGTTTTGCGGGCCTGATCGATCACCTTGACAATCTTTTTGCCGTGCATCTCCCCCAGCGATCCTCCCCCGACCTTCATGAAATCCTGCGAAAAAACGCAAACCGGCCGGTTGTTAACCTTGCCGAAACCGGTCACGACCGCATCGCCCGCCGCCTTCTTTTTATCCAGCCCCAGTTGCGAAAATCTCGTTTCCACAAATGGATCAAGTTCCACAAACGTCGCCGGATCAAGCAGCGCGACAATCCTCTCCCGCGCCGACAGCTTCCCTTTTTGGTGCTGTTTTTCGACGAGTTCGGAATTTTCCAGTTCGCCCGCCGCAAAATTCAATTTTTCAATTTCTTTTTCAAAATTCATAATATTTATTTAAAAATGTAAATATCAAAAACCAAAATGACAATTTAAAATTAAATAATTTTAAAATTTTCCTTTTCTAACTTTCAATTGTCATTTTCCATTTCGATTGTTTAACTTTAAATTTCACCGACTGATCGCCTTGAACATGCTTTGCAGCTGGGTTATACTATGCTCTAAAATCAAATTATTGTCAATGGGTTTTCCCAATTCAATTTCCAGCGAAGTCGCCGTCGCAAACTCCGCAGGAAACGCTTTGATATTGGTATTTATGCCAATCCCGATGACTGAAGATTTCACCTGGCCCAAAATTATATTTTCCGTCAAAACTCCGCACACCTTCCTGCCATTTAAGTATACATCATTGGGCAGCTTTACGAACGGTTCGACTCCGAAATTTTCTTTAATGGACCTCGCCACGCAAAACGCGGCAAAAATCGTCATGAGCTGCAAGTCTTCGATATTGCTTTTCGGCAATATCACCGAAAAATACAGCCCCCCTTCGGGAGAAAACCACGCGTCTTTTTTGCGTCCGTATCCGCTCTCTTGCTTTTTCGCGACAACGACGGTCCACGGCCCGGCTCCGGCCGCAACCAGCTCTTTGGCTTTGATATTGGTTGAATTTAAACTGCTGAATTTTTTAATGTCAAAATTCATATTTGAAACTACGCCAGCACCATCAAAATATCGCCTTCCATAACTTTTTGGCTTTGGGTGATTTTTATTTCTTTAATCTTGCCTTCGCATTCGGCCAGAATCTCGTTTTCCATTTTCATCGCCGACAAAGTCAACAATTTTTGCCCCGGTTTGACGATATCGCCGACATTAACCGCCAGCTCGGTGATCGTGCCGGCCAAAACCGCTCTCACCTCTTTGGAAGACAGATCCCTTTTGGGCAAAACCGCCTGCGGCACCGCCGCAACCGCCGCCGGCTCGTCCGCGCCATACAAAAATTCCTTGCCGTTAACGACAACTTTTATCCCCCGTCCGTTCTGGTCGATGATTTCCACTTCGTAAGCTTTGCCCTGGTTGTTGAAATTAAATTTCATTTGATTTTTCAGTTCGGTCCGCCATCACCCATTTGGAGATCGGCTGGCCGAAACTTTGCGCTTCGCCGGAATTTTTTATTTCCTGGTAAATAATGCGGGAAATATCGGCAATCGCCTGCTCTTCGATATCTTTGTGGTTGCAAACGATTTTCTTCTGCAGATAAGGTTTGAGCATCAGCTCCTGCATGATGCCGCTTTTTTCAATGAAATTGGTATAGAAGTTGCCGCTGGTAAAATCCTCTTTTTCCAGCAGCAGCTTGAAAAACGGAATCGTTGTCGCCACTCCTTCAATTACGGTTTCGGACAGCGCCCGGCGCAATTTGGTTATCGCCGATTCCCGGTCTTTGCCGTAAGCGATAATCTTCGCCAGCAAAGAATCGAACATCGGAGAAACCTCCTGGCCGTCCTGCAGAAAACTATGCACGAACACTCCCTGTCCTTGCGGCGGAATATACTTTGTCACCGTGCCCGGCGAAGGGACAAAGTTCTTTTGCGGGTCTTCGGCGTTAACGCGCACTTCGATGGCCCAGCCGTTCTGGTAAACGCTGTCCTGCCCGAAAGCCAGCGGCTGGCCCTGGGCAATCCTGATCTGCTGCTCCACGATATCGATCCCGGTCACCGCTTCGGTCACCGGATGCTCCACCTGAATCCGCGGATTCACTTCCATGAAGTAATAATTTTTGTCATTGTCCAGCAGGAATTCCATTGTGGCCGCGCCCTGATAGCGGAGATGTTCGGCAATTTTCACGGCCCAAGCGCCCATTTCGGCGCGCAAACGGTCATCCAAAGCGCTCGACGGCGATTCTTCCACCATTTTTTGGAACCGGCGCTGAATCGAACATTCGCGTTCGCCCAAATGCACGGCTTTGCGGCCATCGGACAGAACCTGGAACTCAATGTGCTTCACTTCGGGAAGGTATTTTTCCAGAAAAAAATCAACGTCGTCAAACGCGCCGGCAATCTGCCTCTGAACCCCGAGCGACAAAGCCATCATTTCTTCATAGTTCATCTGGCCGTTGACCACGCGGATACCCATTCCCCCGCCGCCCCGCTGGGCCTTTATGATGAATGGCGGTTTGATCCGATCTGCCCATTTTATCAAATCTTTTTTGCTTTTTATCGACTGATCGCTTGCGGGAACCGTGGGAATGCCGATTTTGCGCGCGATTTTTTTCGCCTCAATCTTGTCCTGAAGAGTGCGCAATGTCTTGAAATGCGGCCCGATAAACTTGACTCGATGGCGCTCGCACAGCATGGCAAATTGCCAATTTTCCGACAAAAAACCGTAGCCTGGATGGATGGCGTCAACCTTTGCCTGCCTGGCAATATCAATAATCTTTTCCTTATCCAGATAGCCTGCCGAACCCTCCTTGCCGAGATAATAAAATTCATCGGCAAGGGACGTTTCCAGGAAATTTTTTTCCTGGCCCGGCATCGGGCAAAGCGCCACCGTCTTGATCCCCATCTCGCGGCACGTCCGCAATATGCGCAAAGCGATTTCGCCCCGGTTAGCAATAAGAATTTTTTTAATTTCCATTTTCTTTTGACAGTTTCCTCACCTCTTCTTCGATCTGTTTGGCAACATTATAACAAAGCTGATGGTATTCATGCGATTCCTTGTCCAGCTTGGCCGCCGCGATGATTTCCCGGCCGAACGATAAAGGCTTGCCGATATTTATTTTTGCCGCTTTTTTGAATTTCAACCTCCCATGGGGCGGCATCAGTTCCTGGGTTCCCGCGAACGCCGCCGGAAGCACCGACACGCCGCTGTCCAAATGCAACTTTCCAACTCCGGGTTTGAAATCGCGCATAACGCCGTCATAGGCCCTTCCGCCTTCCGGATAGATTACCACGCAATATCCCTGCCCCAGCATTTTAATCGCGGTATCAATCGCCTGCTTTTTCGATTCGTCGCTCTTGCGGTTGATCGGAATTATGCCGCCGTAAAAATAAATCAGGTTGCGCCACAGTTTTTTGAAACCGCGGTATTGGTCCACTTGCGCGATAAAAGTGAACTTGCGCGGCGTAATAATGTAGCCGCTCATGAACCAGTCCATGTGGCTCAAATGGTTCGAAGCCAAAATAAAATTTCCTTTGGCCGGAATATTCTCCCATCCGTTAATATCTTTTATCAATATTTCCCGAACCGGCTTGCCAAGAATCATTCGCGATAAAGTTGCAACAAATGTATTCATCGGATTTATCTCAAATGCCAAATCCTGGATCGCAAATCCAAATACTAAATCTTTAATCCAAAAATCAGCTCTAGATTAATGGATTTCAGATATGGTTTTAACATCTAGGATTTGAGATTTAGCATTCTTTTAACAGTTCCCGCACCGCCTCTTCGGTTTTTTTCGAAACCGCGGCGCAAAGTTCATAATATTTCGGCGAACTTTTATCCAAATCTTTAGCCGCTTCCCTTTCCTTCGCAAAATCAAGCGGTTTTCCAATGATCACCCGGACCGCTCTTTTTACTTTCAATTTCGCTCCCGGCGGCATTAATTCGTAAGATCCGATGTGCGCCGCGGGCACGATCGGAGCGCCGGTTTCAATATGCAGCTTGCCCAGCCCGGGCTTGAATTCATGAAGCTGCCCGTCGCGCGAACGGGTGCCCTCGGGATATATTATCAGGCAATACCCGCCCTTGATCATTTTTATCGCCGTTTCCAGCGTTTTCTTTTTTGCCTGGCGGTCGCGACGGTCAACCGGAACCACTCCGGCCCACCAATAAGTCAGGTCGCGCACAATCCCTTTCACGCCCGTCATTTTGTCCACCTGGCCGATGAACGTGAATTTACGCGGCGTCAAAACCGCGCCGTCAACCAGCCAGTCAATATGGCTCAAATGATTCGCCGCGAAAATGAAATTCCCTTTGGGAAAATTCCGGCGGTTTTCCACTTTTTGGACAAACATTCTTTTGATGCATTGCCCGGGGAAAAGCCATGAAATTGTTGAAACGATCTTTTTCATTTTTTTAAAACTAATTCATGAGATCGGGAGCCGCCGCAAGCGCTTTTTGGGCGTCCCCGATAATTTCGTCGATTATCTCCCGGCATGACTTTATTTCCCGGATCGCGCCGGCGCAGGTGCCGCACAGCAAAGGCGACAAATCCGCGTTCGCGCCGCCCTTGTTGCCCGCGAACCGTTCGGATTTGATCTCTTCAGGAAACGGATTCTTCTCTTCAATCTTGCGCACCGATTCAACGAATTTATTATTGATCATCCGCACAGGATGGCCGGTAAAGCGCGCCACCACCGCGATGTCTTCATCGGTCGCGTTGATCACCGCGTTTTTATAGCTTTCGCTTATCTGGCATTCGCGGGCCGCCAAAAACCTCGTTCCGATCTGCGCGCCGTGGGCACCCAAAACCAACGCCGCGGCGAAAGTAACCCCGTCGCAAATGCCTCCGGCGGCGATAATGGGAATATTCTTTACCGCGGTACTCGCTTGCGGCACCAGACACATGGTGGTGCTTTCGCCGATGTGCCCTCCCGATTCGAGCCCTTCGACAACAACCGCGTCCGCGCCTGCCTGTTCCATTTTAGCCGCCAGACGCACATACGGAACCACCGGAACAAGCTTGACGCCGGCTTGCTTCAGATACGGCATCAGCGGCACCGGATTGCCGCCGCCGGTAAACACCACCGGCACTTTATTGTCGATAACCACTTTCACCAATTCCGAAACATTGGGATTTTGCAGCAAAAGATTAACGCCAAACGGCTTATCGGTAAGCGATTTCGTTTTTTTGATTTCTTCGTCAAGCCAAGACGACTGGGCAAATCCCGAGCCGATGACTCCCAATCCCCCGGCGTTGGAAACCGCGGAAACCAGCATTGATTCGGAAACTCCGGCCATGCCTCCTTGGATGATCGGATACTTAATATTTAAAAGTTTTATGAGTTTGTTGTTTTCGAACATGTTTTCGTAAATCCAAACGCCAAATTTCAAATATCAAATTTAAAAATACGCATTAATTTTGACATTGGAAATTTAAATTTTGACATTTATTTGACATTTGTCATTTGAAATTTGATATTTTAAATAATTAGCGGTTCTTTCGCCAAAATCGCGTTGGCTTCATCGACCAACTCCTTAATCAATTTTTTGACCGTTGTGATTTTGTCAACCCGCCAAACATTCGACCCGGCAAAAACAATGCCGTTCTCAATATCGCCTTTGCGCGCGTTCTCCAAAGCCTTCAATATGCAGTAGCTTTTATCGCATACCGGACCGATGCACCCTTGGCATTCGGCGGGATTGGGTTTGGGCGCCGTTCCAGCCGCTACTTTGTCCGAAAACGGCGTGCGGATCGCGCGGCCCGGCAAGCCCACCGGCGAATGGACAATAATGCTGTCTTCTTTCGTGGCATTAATATGCGCCTCCTTGAATTTGATGTTGGCATCGCATTCCTCGGTGGAAACAAAACGCGTTCCCATTTGCACTCCGACCGCGCCCGCGCGCATCATCTCCACGATGTCGGCACCGTTAAAAATCCCTCCGGCCGCGAGCAACGGAACCCTAATGCCGGACGCCACGACGTCTTTTAAAATATCGATTGTTTTGCGAAAAGGAATTCCATGCGGAAATCCAAGATGTCCGGCGGCGTCCGCGCCCACGACAATGATCGCCGTCGCGCCGGCTTCCTGCGCTTTTTGCGCGACTTTCACCGAAGAAGCCAGAGAAAATATCGGCGTATTGCTGTCGCGAGCCATTTCAAAAATATCTTTCCGGAAACCGGCGCCCTGGACAATCAAATCAACCTTCTCCTCGATCGCGGCCTGGACCAACTGCTGGAACCGTCCCACCACCCCCATGATATTGATGCCGATCACGCCGTCTTTACCGGCAATTTCCCTAGCTTGCCTGATTTCGCTTTTCAATTCTTCGGGATCTTTCATCCCGGAAGCGGCTATCAGTCCCACACCGCCTTCTTTGGCGACATTTCCCGCCAGATTATGCAACGACACGCGCACCGCCATGCCTCCCTGGATGATCGGAATCCGGGCGGTCCAATGGGCGATTTTCAACGGTGGCAAAGAAAACAGTTTCGCGCCGGTTTTTTGCGCGGCCATATCCGCCGAAACCGGCTGAGTCTCCGCGTTCCGGGTAAATTTCTGCCGCATTTCGTTTTTGTCCATTATCGCCACGGAAAACCTGACTTCGCTTTTAAGCATGCCGCCCACATAAGCCTCACCCACGAAATTCGCGACTTTGGAATTGTAAATTCCCAAAAGCTGAACCCGGTATTTTATCCGGTCACCGGGAAGAATCGGCGAATAGAACATCGCCCCCCTCACCTGATAAGCCAACAGATGTTTTTCCTTATGGCTATCCCCCAGTCTGGTGCGCAGCAGCAAGGTTCCGGTTTGGGCAATGCCCTCCACCACCAAAACTCCCGGCATAATCGGAAAATCGACAAAATGGCCCTTAAAATAAGGATCCAGGGACAGCGTCTGTTTGTAGCCCACGATAACGTCTCCCTCGATCTTCTCAATCTCATCCACCCATAAAAAAGGATCGTCGTAAGGGATTATTTGCTTGATCTGTTCTTTTGTGTACAACATATATTTAATTGCTGAATTTCATTGATTACCACGAAAATTCAGGCAGATCAACTGCCCGCACCGTTAACATACCATATTATACCACTTAGTTTGAGTAAATATAATTCCGGGTAAGCGGCGCGCCATTGTCCGCTCCATTGGTGAAAATTATCTGATAAAGCCGGTTCCCCGCTGTTTTAAATGAAGCCGCGCTGGCATTCAAGTAAAGCCGCCACGTGCGGATAAATTCTTCGGCTTTGGCGCCATCGGCCGAATTGCGGCCGATAAGGTTCTTCACCGCCGCGCAATTTTTCTCAAAATTATCCCTCCAAAGATCCAGAGTTTTGGCATAATGCATCCGCAAATCTTCGACATCATAGAAAACCATTCCGCTTTTATTCATGGCATCGCAAACCATTCCCATGGTCGGGATAAATCCGCCCGGAAAAATATACCTGGCGATCCACGGATCCGTGGCCGCGCCGGTAGCCGATCCGATGGTATGCAAAACTCCGGTTCCCCGCGGTTTCAGCGTCCTTTTTATCATGGCAAAAAACTCCGGATAATATTTCTTTCCCACGTGCTCGAACATGCCGATAGAAACGAATTTATCGAACACTCCGGAAATCCGGCGGTAATCTTCAAAGACGACTTTCACCGTATCGCCCCAGCCTTCGTCTTTAATCTTCCCGCTCACGTAATCGTATTGGTTCTTCGATAACGTATAGCCGACGCATTTGGCGCCATAATGTTTGGCGGCATGAAACATCATCCCTCCCCAGCCGCAACCGAGGTCCAGAAGTTTTTCCCCGGATCGCAAACGGAGTTTCTTGCAGATATGATCGTATTTATTGGTTTGCGCCGTTTCCAGACTGTCGGTATTATTTTTGAAATAGGCGCAGGAATAGGTCATGGTCGGATCAAGCCACAAAGAATAAAAATCGTTGCCGATATCGTAATGCGCGCCGATATTCTTTCTTGAATTTGAAATCGTGGCGCGCGTCATCAGGCCGTTGAACAATATTCCGATTTTAGTCGCCAAAGAAAGACTGCCGCCAAGCTCATCCCAGTCATCATGCATTCCCAGCATTTCCTGGATATCGCCGACAACATCAATATTGCCGGCGGAATATTCTTCCCCAAACGCGAGGGTTCCCCCAGCCAATATTTTTTCGGTTGTTTCCCGGTTTTTGACAATAATCCTGAATTTTTCCGGACCGTGGCCGTAAGTTTTAACGGTACCATCCCAAAATTCGGCCGCGAACGGCGTTTGCGGGTTGCGCTGGCTGATCTTTTGCAAAACGGTATCGAGAATATTTTCCATAAGTTATTGATTGTTATTCCCCAATTACCCGCTCCAACGGCTTAATTTTACGTCGAAACCTCGCCACCCCCTACAACCACAAACCGCCGTCAATATTCACAATATTGCCGGTAAGATAGCTGGCTTCATCGGATGCCAAAAACGCGATCACCTTGGCCACCTCTTCCGGTTTTCCCGTTCTCCCCAGAGAAATCATTTTTTTAACCATTGCCTTGATTTCTTCGGGCATCGCGTCGGTCATTTTCGATTCGATGAATCCGGGCGCAACCGCGTTGACGCGGACACCGAACTTTCCCACCTCCTTGGAGAGGGTCTTGGTAAATCCAATGATGCCGGCTTTGGCGGCATCGTAATTTGTCTGGCCGAAATTTCCCCTTAACGCCGAAAACGAAGAAATGCTGATAATATTGCCCTGATTGGCGATAATCATCGGCAGCGCCAGTTTCGAGCAATTGAAAACGCTGGTCAAATTAACGTCGATAACCTTTTGCCATTCCTCCACGGTCATTTTCGCCAACGTCCGGTCTTTGGTAATGCCTGCGCTGTTAACCAGCACATCCAGCCGGCCGAATTCTTTCTGAATATTATTCATCATCGCTTCCACGTCGCTGAATTTGGAAACATCGGCCGTGAAATATTTTGCGTCCGCCGCGCCCGCTTTTTTCGCATCCTCAATCGCGACTTTCAAACTTTCCTCCTGCATTGAAATATCGTTGAACGCGATCCTGGCGCCCAATGACGCGAATTTCAGCGCGATCGCCTTGCCGATTCCCTGCGACGATCCGGTAACCAGCACTACCTTTCCTTCAAATATATTTGCCATATCTTTTAATTTTTTTAGACCGTTAAATAATTGCCGCATTTAAACTTAACCAAAAAATTTGCCAAGCTTAAATTTATTAATAAAATCAATCATTTAACAGCCTCATTTTACGTATTTAATTACTATCATTTATGCGATATTTTTTCCACCCCTCACTCCTCCTCCCCGCCCCCTTCCCCGCGCTTCCGGGCGAGGAACGCCGCGGCAACGAGGACAACCGCCAAAACCAGACCGGCGGCAACGATGGCGACGACCGGCCCGGC
>Ga0074195_1003976_pt1 | contig 12845 bp, 15 predicted proteins | sample EPASupsiteHSE623_FD_64525 | JGI IMG/M metagenome (GOLD analysis project Ga0074195, IMG submission 64525) | Bioremediated contaminated groundwater from EPA Superfund site, New Mexico - Sample HSE6-23 | ecosystem: Environmental > Aquatic > Deep subsurface > Groundwater > Contaminated ...
CCGCTTTATGTCGATGCCATCACTCGCGACAACCACGGCAACAACTTCGGCTTGATGCTGAGGTTCCGCAACAGAGACCGGACATGGAAAATGTGGAACATGCCAGCATGGTTTCTCGACGGCGCCGACGAACTGCGGAGAGAGCTTTTGAGGCAAGGGCTCTCGCTCGACATAAAAAACAAACCAGGGGTTCCCACATACCTGAACAGCCAGCACCCTCAATTCCGAATGAGAGCAGCCTTGCAAGTCGGATGGCATGGAAACGATTTCGTGCTGCCCACACGGGTAATAGGCACAGGTGACAATAATGGTGAGGCAGTTTTTTTCCAGTCGGAGGAAGCGGGAAATACCGATTATTCGACACGCGGGAGCCTGGAGGATTGGCGCGACCATGTTGCGCGACCGTGCGCGGGTAACCAGCTCCTGACCTTCGCTGTCAGCGCGGGCTTTGCCGGACCGTTGTTGCGGCCGTGCAATGTCGATGGGGCTGGCTTCCATTTTTTTGGAAATTCTAGCCAGGGGAAGACTACCGGGTGCAAAATGGCTGCATCAGTGTGGGGGGCATGGAAAGAGTACATGCGGTCTTGGAAAGCTACGGCTAATGGCCTGGAGGGCGCTGCTTGCCTGTTCAATGACGGACTGCTCGTGCTCGACGAAATGAGCGACGGCGACGCCCAAGAGGTCGAGAAGACCGTCTATGTTCTGGCAAACGGGAAAGGAAAGCAGCGGGCACACGTCACCGGCAGCGCCAAAGCCGTTCGCTCTTGGCGGATACTGACACTATCGAATGGCGAAAAGACATTAGACGCTCATCTATCGGCCCGTGGCTTAATGGCTAAAGCCGGACAATTAGTGCGACTCCTGCAAATACCTCTGTTTGGTAAATATGGCGCGTTCGATGATTTGCACGAGTGCCAGGACGGGAAATCCTTTGCGGATTCGCTTGTAGCAGCAGCATCAAAGTATTACGGAACAGCCGGTATTGCTTACCTCGAAAAGCTAACTGTAGCGGTGCAGGCGGGCGAAGATATACCAGCAACAGTCACGGCCATCGGCAAACTGATTACGAAAAATGTAAGCAGCGAGCTGTCCTCGCAGGAAGAACGGGCAGCAACAGCGTTCGCTCTTGTGGCGGCTGGCGGCGAGGACGCAACCAATTTTGGAATCACGGGTTGGCATCCTGGCGCAGCAGTCGAAGCAGCGCGGGCATGTTTTGAGCGGTGGCGCAACCATCGCGGAGGAGGGGATGCCGAAAGGTCGCAAATCCTCAACATGGTTTCCGATTACGTCAGCCAATGGGGAGATGCCAGATTCAGCGGCGTGCAGGAACGAGACGATAGGACGCTGCACGGCCCACGGGCGGGGTATTGGCGCGATATTGACGGTGGGAGCCGCGAATGGTTGCTCACACCGGCGGGCATACAGGAAGCAGTCAAAGGCTTCGACTTGCGGCGAATCACCGGTGTCCTACGCGATGCCGGATGGTTGCAGCCTGGCGCGGCGGGAAAAAGCTCCCAATCCGTAACAGTGCGCGGCGAAAAATCCCGCTACTATGTACTCAGGATTCCGGAGGACTTTTGCCGTGCTGCTTAAGTCTCTCATCGATCAGCTCCAGGCGAATTCAGGAACACCGGGAACACCAGATAAAAACCATGGTGTTCCTGACCCTACACCCCGTAAACCAGCACCACGCAACGATCTAACGTGGACGGAACACCGGGAACACCAGGAACACCGCAAAAACAAGGTAGGCGAAGTTGAAAACAATTCACCGGCGCGAGAGGCCATAGCCGCCCAAATCCGGGATTTGTACGCGGACATGGCCTCGACCATGGCCCAAGGCCTCGATTGTGGCCTTGGGCCATCCTGGAGCCTCAGAATGCGTGAGCTGGAGGAAGCGTTCACGGTGGCATGGGATGAGGGCGGTGAGCCATGGGATGAGCTGGGAGCGCTCAAGATGCACATCCGCTCCGGGCAGCATCCATATCGGTGTCTGGACTGCTTCCTCTCTGCCGGGTGCAACCGGGATGAGCGGCGACGGTGGGGGCTCATGTGCCGCCATGACTGCAACGCATTCACTCAGAAGGGCCAGCAGGCGAGAGGGCAATAGCAATTACCGTGCCATAAGCAATACCTGTGCCAGTTATGCTCTCCTAACAAAGTTGGGGGTCTTCCGGGGCATGGTAGGGCGTGAGGGAGTTCGCGCCTCGCAAAACCCCTCCGCATAACCAAAAATCGCACTCAACCAATGATCTTGAAAGGCCGCCATGAAGGTAACGACGAAGGAAGCCGCCGGATTTTTCGACGTGGACAAGAGCACCCTGACCCTGTGGAAGCAGGCTGGAGCCGATGCCGCGTACCTGGGCCGAAACGAATGGGACCTGAAGCAGCTCGTTTTCTGGTGGGCCGAGAACATTCACGAGGGCTCGACGAAGGAAAGCGCGGATGAGTCCCTTTCAGAAGCGAAGCGGTTGTACTGGCGAGCCAAGGCAGAGCGTGAGCGCCTCAGGGCTGACCAGGAGAGAGGAAAGCTCCTCCCGGAATCCGAGGTGAAGGCCGCGCTCATCGAGCTGATTATGCTCGCCAAAAAAGCGTTCATGCTCCTGCCGCAGACGGCCCCGGCCTCGCTGGTCGGCCTGGAGCCATCCCGGATGATGGCGTTGCTCCAGCAAATGACGGATGAAATCCTAAACGCCCTGGCTGAAGGAGCGGACATTGAAACGGTCAAGAAGAAGCTCGCTCGCCCCGGAAAATAGCATGCTCGAATCTATCGGCCACACTTGGAGACCGGGCGCGCTCCGCTCCGTATCCGCGTGGGCGGACAGGTACAGGATGCTTACAAATCTATCCAGCCCGTTTCCCGGAAGGTGGCAAACCGAGAGATTTCCTTATTTGCGTTTGCCGATGGACCTGTTTTCGATGCCCAACATCCGCCTCATCGTCCTCAAGTGGGCTACCCAACTAGGCAAAACAGAGATCGAGCTAAATTGCATCGGCTGGATCATAGATGAGGCTTCGGGACCTGTTTTGTGTGTTTATCCTTCGGAGAAGATATACAAAAAGGTCTCATCCACGAGGATTCAGCCCATGATAAACGCTTGTGGAAGACTCAGGGGCAAAAAGCATCCGGCTGAAGACAAGTTCAAGCTCGAAGAAATGCACTTCCATGACTGCATTCTCTATATAGCAACGTCTCGCTCGCCTGGAGATTTGAGCTCCACTCCCATTCAGTATTTCATTGCCGATGAGCTAGGGAAGTGGGAGCTATTTTCAGGAAAGGAAGGTGACCCGGTGAAGCTTGGTCAGGACAGACAAAAGGCATATCCCTACACATCGAAAACCATGCTGGTATCGAGTCCCACGACGAAAGAAGGGCAGATTTCAAGATACTTCAATACCTGCCAGGTGAAGCTGTACTTTTGGGTGGCATGCCCACATTGCGGCGGATTCCAGCGCTTCGAGCTAAAGCAGATAGTTTGGGACAAGATCGAAGGCGTGGATAGCACCAACCCTCAGGCGTGGGAATATGCCAGGAAGACCGCGAGGTACGTCTGCATTCACTGTGAAGGAATCATCCTCGATACCGACAAGCCGAAAATGCTGGCGGAAGGCAGATGGGCGACGGATGACGGAGTTGAGCCAGACCTAACCGAATACAGGTCCGTTGCGTTGCAGCTCAACAGCATCTATTCGCCGCTTCTTTCGTTTGGTGACGTAGCGCATGAATTTCTTGAGTGCAAAAACGATCCCAACAAGCTCATGAATTTCGTGAACGGATGGCTTGCCGAGGAATGGGAAGATGAGGTTATTACAACCAGCAACCCGAGCGAGTTACTTGCAAGCAGAACCATTGATTTGCCTGGAATGACTGTGCCAAGAGACGCCATATGTTTGACCATGGGTATAGACACGCAGGCATCGGGTTTCTATCATTCCGTCTTTGCCTGGACGAAAGATAAGACCTGTACGCTCATCGACTATGGCTTTGTTCCTTCATTTGCAGAGCTTGAAAATATCCTTTTCCAGCGTGCCTATCCGATTGAAGGCGCAGAGGAAGGCATGGGCATATGGCGGGCCGCTATAGATACTGGCGGAACGGTTCTCGAATCCGGTGGCGTATCCATGACGGAAGCCGTCTACACCTGGCTTAGAAGGAGCAGTCGCGGGATTGTCTTCGGCGTCAAGGGATTGAGCCATAAATCGGGCAGGCGCGTTTCACAGACCGTTATCGATAGGATGCCTTCCCGTGGCGGCGGGCAGGGCCTACCGATCCACGGCGGGCTTGCGCTCTACATGATCGATACGGCGGAGCTGAAAGAATCCCTCCACTACCGGCTCTCTATCGACATCGCAAGGCCGGGAGCTTTCCTTTTGAGCCAGGGCGCGGGAGACGACTTCGTTTCACAGCTCTTGGGCGAGCAGAAGCGGCGGTCGTCTCGCACGGGCAAGGCGGTTTGGGTGCAGACCGGACCAAACCACTACCTGGACGCAACAGTCTATGCCTCCGCGCTCGTTGACGACGAATGGGGTGGGGGTATCCGCTTTCTTCGCTCCAGACAGAAGGTTGTTCCTCTATATGTGTCCACATCTTCAAATGGCGCTTCCGGCCAGGGCGAGGGCTCATACGCCGGACCACGACGCCTCACCGATGCCGACAATGCTCATGCACCGCTCTATAGGCGAGACAACAACAGTCATCCGGCATTGGGCGGCAGGGTTTTGAATCCGAATTTTCGAGGCTACAACCGATAAGCACTAAATCGAAGGAGCTGAATCCATGCAGCGATCACGACAAGCCCACAATAGTTATGTCGGCGTCAAATGTCCTTCTTGTGGATTGCTCAAACCGCGTGTTGTGCGCACGATGCCCATGGAAGGGTATATTCGGATCAGATACCATCGGTGTATCTGTGGATGCAGGTTCAAGTCAGTTGAAGAAGAATCATCGTAGAAAAGAGCCGCTTGTAAAACCATTGACAAAATGTTTTGATGTAGAAATTCCGATAATAGTTGCTCGATTGGAAAGGAGTGATGTCGATGGTTTCCGGCAATGATTCAGTGAATATAGCGCTCAAGAAGCTCCAGATTGATATGGGAGTTACTGGGAAGGACCTGGCTCGATTGACTGGAATTCATCACTCGACCATTTCCAGGATCACGAACGGATGGCTACGGCCAACGGAGCAACAGGCTGAAGCTATCTGCTCGATCCTGGGAGTAAGCCGGGATGAGATTTTTCCCGTCACGTAAGGAGGATGATCGGAAATGACAAAAGATGACCGTGTGGTGCGTTTACGGAAGGTGCTCGATGCAAAGGTTTTCCCGCGAATCAAGGAGCTGATACGGCGCAGGGACGAGGCGCGGGAGGCTTACCGCAAGGTCCAGCAGCTCGAAGGTCAGTATCGGGCCGAGAGAGGCCAGCTCGAATCAGAGCTATCCAGGCTCAGGAACGAGCGGCAAGCGGCCATGTCCAGGGGTGCGGATGTGACGGAGATCGGCGCGAGAATCAGGGAGGTGGAAGAGCGCCTGGGTGCCGTGAACGCCTGGCTTCCATCGACGGAGCCGGGGCGAGTCGGCCTGTCGGTTGCGGCGGTCGAAGAAAAACGTGTGGCGGTTGAGCGGGCGCAGCGCGAGCTGGATTCCGGGATGTCTGTTGCACTGCGGGCCGAAGTGTTTGAGCCCTATCAGCGCGACATCGACGCCATGGTTTCCGAGCTGGACCAGGCCATAGCCGCCTATTGCGACGCCATTTCCCAATTCGGGGCGGCTCACGGGGGTCAGGCGATTATCGCGGGCGATCTCCGCGTCAGGGCGACGGGCCTCTTTGCCCGTGCAATCATTTAGGGAGTAATCCAATGACGAAGATACTAAAGGTCGAAGCGGCAACGGGCAACGGCGCAATGACTCTTCAGGCAGCGCTCGAAGAAGCGGATAAAACCGGAGTGCTCCGCGTGCCTTCGGGCGAGCTTTCGCTTTGCGTGCCGGGTGGAGTAATCGGGGAGGATCGGAAAAATGGCCGATAATCGCTTCAGGATGGTGGCATACACGGGCGCAGTGATCAGCTCCGACTTTTGGGGCGGGGTCGTGTTCGACATCGCCGGGATACGTACTCCAGAAAAGCTTCCAGCTCTCCGGGAGCACGGGCGGGACCGATCCGCCGGAGTGATAGACCGAGTGTGGAAGGAAGACGGAAAGCTCATGGCATCCGGGTTTTACCTGGAGACTCCGGATGGGCGGGAATGCCAGTCTCTCATCAGGCAGGGATTCCCCATGCAGGCGAGCGTCGGCATATGGTGCAGCGGTGTTGAGCAGGTCAAGAAAGGTGCCGTGGCCGTGGTGAATGGCAGGACCATAGCGGGGCCTGTTGCAGTGTGGAGGGAAGCGATGGTTCGGGAAATCAGTTTCGTCAGCCTGGGTGCCGACAGCGCCACGAGCGCCATTGCCGCAAGTGCGGGCATCTCCGGCAGTGATGGTAATGATTTTGGGTCGATAGTGGCCGAATTCGAGGCAAAAGGTCATACCCGTGGTCAGGCGGTTATAGCGGCGCAGAAAAAGTATCCAGGACTCCATCAGGCATGGCTTTCGGGGCTCCGGGCAGGCACGCGGCAGCGCCGGAGCACGGAGTGCGAATCCGCTTTTTTTTCTGAAGTTGACCGGATCATGGATGTTCGCGGCTTGAGCCGCGGCGCGGCTGTCTCCCTGGTGGCGAGACAGAATCCGCAGCTCCACCAGGCCATGCTCAACGAGATTCGCGGCAGATAGTTCGCTCTGCGCGGCGTCGGAGCGCATCCGAGCCAGTTTCCGACACGGGCTATCCATCCCGCTTCCCCGGCTGGCTGCTTCAATCCACATCGCAACACCCCACGCCTTACTGCCTCGCTACGCCCACAAAAAACGAATACGCTTACCCTCCATGATGTGCAGCACGCTTACCGGCCTGGCCAAATATGTTGACTTTGCATGTTGTGCTGGCTACGAACAAAAATACGATACTGTAAAAAGCTGAAGAGCATGGAGGTGAGCGATGACCGACTACCTATTTGCGAAACCGAATTTCCTTGAAGGTGTGGCCAGGGCGCTTGATTTGGGCGCAACACTTGTTTTGTTCAACGACTCGCCCACTGAGCAGATGGCTGACCGGCTGGCCATGCAATCAGATTGGGTCGCCGTGGGGGAAGACATAAGAGAAGCAATCAGGCGGTTTGAGGCCGAGCATGTTGGTCTGTCGGACCATCTACCATAGGGCTGCATGTCCAGACATAGCGATTCACCATCTCTGGTTATTTTTGCATGGCTACAATGTTAATATGTTATGTCAGCACATTCCCGTTCGCACATATAGTTTTCGCTTCCACATCCAAAACATCCTCTTTTGAGTATTTCGATTCTAATGGCTATATTGCGGCGTACAGGCCATTTTCAACGCTAAGACATAATCTGATATGGGTTAACCCGAGATCGTGACTTCTAACGGTATTCTGGCGCGTCGGTTTTTTTTGTAACCCTTACATTTATCACGTCAAGTTATCCTATGGTGTTATACCCGTCATGGGCTAACCGTTATACCATTCCCTGCCGATCTGCCCGTTCTCTTGCGTTATACCATGGTTATACCTACCCCAAATAAGCCTCTATGGATTCTATTTAGTGAGTATAACAGTTAGCCCATGACGTAATCAAGGTTACACCTACATTATACCCTGACCGGGTATAACAGCTATACCATCATTATACCAAGGCCAAAGCACAGGCAGTTACACCATTAGTGTAACTGAGTTATACCATCGTTACACCTGCCAGAAAGACGCTTCCCTTGATTGTGGTATAACTGTTATCCCTTTTTGCTTGCCTTCATCGGTCTCTGGTGTTATACCCTGGTTACACCCAAACAAAGGAGAGTGTCATGACAGCCACGGAATACCTGAAGAGTCACCGAGCCATTGTCATCGAGGCTTATGAGGAGGCCGAAGGAAGTCCGAAAGCCACGTGGGAAAATCTGATTCGCGTCCTGCCGGACATTGGGGAGCGCATGAAGTTCAACACCTTCAAAACGTACATGGGCCGCATTGTGGATGTGAGCGAGTCAAAGGAGCGGGAGGTGTTAGACCAAGGCGTTACACCATCTGCCGAATCACAGGCCATGCTCAATGAGGCCATAAAAGAAAGGGATTCCGCTAAGGATGAAGCCATTGGGCATTTGGTTGAGTTACACCGTGTAAAGGAGGAGCACGTCGCTCTTTGTCGGCAGTGTTATACCCTGATGGAAGAGCTTTCCCGAATCAGGAAAGAGCGAGATGAATTGCAGGCCAGACTTGAGACTCTCGAAGTTACACCCTCAAGGGATAACGAGCCCGGCACCATTCCCAAGCGCTTCGAGGGATGGACTGTGCAACAAAATGCGGCTGACAGGAAAATCCGGCTGTTCAGGCGGATTGGCGGGAAGCTCCTCACTATCTATGCGGGAGTGAAGTGGGAGCCGGAGAAGGTACTGGTAAGGATTCAGGAAAAGTTATCCCGTATGGTATAACGGGGTATGGCATGGATGGGGCTAACCGTTACACCAAGGCTCAGAATCTATCGGCAAGGTATAACTTTTATACCCTGTTGAGCGTCACTGGTTACATCACTTGTGACGGTCTCAATGCCTGCCGTGCTTACCCGCATGCTCGTGGGGGAACCTGTCGTGTAAATGCACCATGTGGACGCATTCTGCTTTTTGCTTGCAGGCCGTTCTATCGGCAACCCCATACCCAAGCTTTGACCCGAGATCGTGGATTGTAGGGCATTCTGGCGCTTTTTCTTGCCGGGCGGGAGTGGGAAGGACTCGCTGCGGGAGACGCGGGGGAACCGCAGTCATCCGCATCATAACGATCCAAAGCGTTACTTGTGACGGGCATCGAAATCGCCGCAATAGCTGTGCCTAAAGTCCGCAATTACCCGCAAAATGACTCTACGCCTTGATTGGCTGCATGGGTAATGTCTCGGTTCAGCGCCTTCAAATAGTCCGGCAGGAACACCAGGAACACCAGATGAAAACCATGGTGTTCCTGACCCTACACCCCGTAAACCAGCACCACGCAACGATCTAGCGCGGCAGGAACACCGGGAGCACCGGGAACACCGCAAAAACAGCATGCCAATGTCTTGATTAAGAGACTCGGCCTTTTCCCTTCTTGCTTCAGTGCAACCAATTCACTATAGTTTACTCATGCCAACACTCATACGACTCACACGCAGCCGCATCGAGATGTACTATGGCGACCATCCCCCGCCACATTTCCATGTTATCGCCGGTAAGGACCGCGCCATGATCGACATTTTGACTCTTGAAGTTCTGGCCGGGAAGGTTCCGGCACAAGCATTGAAAGAGGCAAGGGGATGGGCTTCTGCGAACAGAGACCTCCTTCATGCCAAATGGACGGAGTTCAATGAGGAGGAATAGAAAATATGAGGATACCGCGCATTGAAGCCGTGGAAGCGGCAGAAAAGCCGTTTACTCTTCGCATCGTTTGGACCAGAGGGCCAGTAACCGAAGTGGATTTGACGGAGCCGATTTCTCGATTGAAAGGCTTGCGCTCTCTTCGGGAGCCGGGCTTCTTTTCCCGTGTTCAAGTCGGTGAGGATGGGCATTCCGTATGCTGGCCGGAAGAGATCGAGATGGGGGCTGATTCTCTATGGCGGAGGGCTCAGGAGCAGGCAGGGAATTTTATCCCGAGGGAGCAGTTTCACGCATGGAGAGAGCGCCATCGGTTGTCGCTCACCAAAGCCGCCGGGGTGCTTGGGCTGTCACGTCGCATGGTGGCCTACTACGAAAGCGGACAAGCACCCATTCCGAAGCTTGTGGGATTGGCCTGCCGGGGATGGGAAATGGAGGTTGAGGGGGAGCACGCAGCGGAGCCGGAGAAAAAGCGAGCAACGTCATGAGCGCAGGAGGAAATTTTCATGGCAATTCTGGCCGAGTGTCCACAATGTCACAAGAAGCAGGCAGCCAGGAACAAGAAGTGCTCGACGTGTGACGGTGACCTGGACAAGGCAAAGAAGAGCGGGAGGGTGAAATATTGGATCGACTACCGGCTCCCCAATGGGAAGCAGAAAAGAGAAGGGACTTGGGCGTCTTACGATGATGCAAGAGAGGCTCTGAGCAAGCGAACAGTCCAGAAGCGCGAGGAGCCAGAGGTTTTTGACGCAAAAGCCGAAGGGAGAACGACCTTCAATCAGCTTACGGACTGGTACTTTGATCTTGAGCGAGTCAAAGCGCTGTCATCCTTTTGGCGGATCGAGATTGCCATCAAGAAATTCAACTCCGAATTCGGCGATACTCTCATCAAGGACATTCGACCGAGCCAGATTGAAAACTACCAGCAGCGCCGACTGAACGAAGGGGCGGCACCGGCGACCGTTGACCGGGAAGTGGGCGAAGTGAAGACCATGATAAACAAGGCCGAAAACGATGGGATGGTTCCGGCCCGTGCTGTCCTGCTCTTCAAGAAGGTCAAGAAGGTTTTGAAGAAAAACTCGAACGCCCGGAATATGATTCTGCCACCACACAAGTTTAAGACGCTCATCTCGAACGCTCCTCCGCACCTCCTGGCGATCCTGGCGGCTGGATTTTACAGCGGCATGCGGAAGGGTGAGATTCTCTCTCTGACCTGGGACAGGATTGACATGGAGAAGCGCTTCATCCAGCTCGAAGCCTCCGACACGAAGGACAATGAGCCACGGGTTATCCCGATTTGTGATGAGCTTCTCGACGTTTTGCGGCGTCAACCGAAAGCATTGCACCACAATTATGTCTTCACGTTCAGGGGGCAGCCGATCACATCGAACTTCAAAAGGTCGCTTATGAGGGCATGCGAGAAGGCGGAAATCCCTTATGGGCGGAAGCTGAAGGGCGGATTCACTTTTCACGATCTGCGGCACACTTTCAACACTTACATGCGAAAGGCTGGGGTGCCTGAGTCGGTCATTATGCAGATCACAGGCCATAGCACGAGAGAGATGTTCGACAGATACAACACTATCGATGCCGACGACGCGAAGGAGGCCATCCGCATGTTTCGCGGCTTTCTGCAAAGGGGTGAGCGGGAAAATGTTGACCAAGCTGTTGACCAAGTGGAGTAAGGGGGGTGTAACTGCGGACGGGCCGCAGTGGTCAACTCGGTCAACATTTGGTCAACAGAGGCCGAAAAACACCCTACGATTTCCTTGGGTTTCCCTGGTTTTACCAGGGGAGAGAGCGAAGGACCTAAGTTGCTAGTTTCATTGCTTAATTGTGGTGACTTATGGTTACTTATTTTTACCCGATTAGAGCGTTCGGGACGCAGAGGTCGCTGGTTCGAATCCAGTCGTCCCGACCAAATGAAAACGATAGGTTGAGGCCATCGCAAATTTACGATGGCCTTCTTTTTTTGCGACAATGTTGCCTGATTCCTTCGATCCTCGCTCAATCTCATTGACGGCAGAATTTTTATTTGTAGCCTAAAGCCTGTTTCTCGAACAGGGAGGCGTATTTCCCGCCGCGAGCCATAAGCTCCTCATGCGTTCCGCTTTCGGTGATCTTCCCGTTTTCCATGACGAAGATTCGATCAGCCATTCTGACTCCAGAGAGACGATGGCTTATGAGGATGGTGGTCCGGTCGCGAGCCAATTCTTTGAACTTGCAGTAGATTTCGTACTCGGTTCTGGCATCCATCGAGCTGGTCGGCTCATCGAGAATCATGATCTGGGCATCCCGAAGGAGGGTCCGCGCCAGGGCTATCCTCTGCCACTGACCGATGCTGAGCTCTTCTCCATCGGCAAACAGCCTTCCCAGGATGGTATCATAGCCGTTTTCCAGATCCGAGATGGCCTCGTGTGCGCCCGAGTATTGCGCCGCAAGGATAATTCGTTCATCATCCGGTTCAATGTCGATGTTTCCAAACCATATATTTTCACGGGCAGTGAGATTGTAATGGCTATAATCTTGAAATATAATGCTTATTTCACGCCTTAGAGATGTTTGCTCAAACTGACGTAAATCCACCCCATCGATGGTGATGGCGCCTGCCGTGGGATCATAGAGGCGGCACAGCAGCTTGATGAGGGTGGTCTTTCCCGATCCGTTTTCGCCTACCAGTGCAACTACCTCACCGGGTGAAATAACCAGATTGACATCTTCGATCACATTCCCCGGCTCGTTTGGATAGCGAAAGGTGACATGCTCGAAGGCTATGCCCTTTCGCATCGGTTTGGGCATGGGCATGGGATCTGCGGGTGCGGGCACTTTCGTCTCGAGATCCAGAAATTCGTAAAGGTTGGATATGAAAAGGTTGCTCTCGTAGAAGCCCACCATGCCATGCAAAACCCCGCTCAGATATCCCTGGGCTCTTTGAAACGCTTGATAATACATCACGAGATCGCCGAGGCTGATTAGACCCTGAACAGTCCTGTAAGCGATAAAAGCGTATGAGCCGAAAAGCGCCAGAACGATGCTGAATTGCATGGATAGATCTACAATGGTACGCTTTTTCGCTATCTCCAGCTTCTCGTCATAGAGTTGGCGGCGTAAGCCGAGAAACCGGCTTCTGAAGAGATCACCCAGGCCCAGCAACCGCACTTCCTTGGCATGCTGATGCTCCACCATCATCCAGTGGAGATACAAAGCCTGTCGTTCTGTCGGGGTCTGTTTGCGATACCACTCGTGCATCCGGCGGGCATAAATCAGACGTGCCGCCATTCCGGGAACGGCTGCTATGAGCAGGATTGTCGCGATTCCCCAGTGGAAGGAGAGCAGCAACCCTGAAATCGCTGCCAGCGAAACGCCGTTCTGGCCTATGGACACCAGATTCCTGATAATCTGGGCAGGC
>Ga0074195_1003977_pt1 | contig 12842 bp, 15 predicted proteins | sample EPASupsiteHSE623_FD_64525 | JGI IMG/M metagenome (GOLD analysis project Ga0074195, IMG submission 64525) | Bioremediated contaminated groundwater from EPA Superfund site, New Mexico - Sample HSE6-23 | ecosystem: Environmental > Aquatic > Deep subsurface > Groundwater > Contaminated ...
AAATCCACCAGACCTTTGAAAACATATACCGGCCCGCCGGGCAGGGCCAGCGCATTGACTTCCTTTACGTTAAGGACTTTAAAGGTATACGGCAATTCAGGCCTGTCGGAATAAGCAGCCAAGGATCTCCCCAGCCGTTCTACCCGTTCTTGCACTGCGGCATCCTCGACAAGCTTATATTCATTTTCCAGCGCCTTGCCAATCTTCTTGCCCATTTCAATTTCACCATTTACGCTGTAAGCCTCCGCAGCAGGCAGGGCAAGTGTAGCTGACAACAGGGTAACGCAAAGAATAACGGCCAGCAGACGGCGCAACTTGAGCAGCACCATAATCTGTTCACTCCAAATTTTTCATAGTCAAACCACTCTATTTTCTAAAGTGTATATTCGCGCTTGCTGTCTGCTATTCCTTTCCAGCAGCCGCCACATAGAACAGCCAATGTTTGGGAATACTAGCCAATACCACCCCACTTTAAGGAGAGTTATCATGACCAGTCAACGCATTCTGCTTGCCGGCGGGCTGCTGCTCTTTCTGCTGAGCGCCTTTACCGGCCTGTATTACGACCTTGTTCTACGTCCGGAACAGCATACTGCCGCATCGTATACACTGGACATGGCTCTCAATATGGCAACAAAAGGTGATCCGGTTATGGCAGCCGCCTTTGCCGGTGAATTTGCCTCTTTAAGCCTCCTGCAGGAAATTCATGCCCGCATACCTGTACATCTTGCCTTCGCCGGTGCAGCGGCACTCGCTCCTGTTTGGATTGCCGCCAGACTGGATGTCAGCGAAGGACTGAAAAAAATACTGGCCTTGTTCATTGTTGCCGGAGGCCTACTGCTGGGAGCGGGAGATCTTGTCCAGATAATGGGGCACACTTTGCCGGGCAGTTATATGGTGTTTAGCGGCTATTCCTGGATTGCCTTCGGCCTTGGTGCTTTTTCATTGTACGGCGGCCTGTTCATTTGGCTTCATGCAGAACCGCAAGTCAAACGGAGATAAGGTACAGCAGAATTACATATAATGGATTTTTTCCGATTTATGCCCCCTTGCCCAGCTGCTTCATATAATAAAGTAAGACAGCACGCCGGAAAGGGGGTTTTTTATTATGCAGCAGCTTGAAAAAGATTTCTGGCGCAGTTTGCTTTGGGCCTGTGGCGGTTTTTTATTTATCGGCTCCATTTTATCTCAGTTTTATGTAGTGCATAGCGCAGATCACTATTTATATATTCACACTGTCCTGGAGTTTATTTCCGTCTTTGTCTCATTTGCCGTTTTTACTATGGCCTGGTTGACGCGCGGCGGACTTGAGGACCGGCAGGGACGCTTTATTCTCTGTCTGGGCTTAGGTTTTTTTGCAGTAGGAATTATTGATTTCCTCCATGCCATGGCTTACGATGGCATGCCTGTTCTGCTAACACCCGGCTCGGAACAAAAAACTGCCTTCTTATGGCTCTATGGACGTTATGTAGCTGCCCTCACTTTTCTGGCAGCAATATTTTTGCTGGAAAAGGAAAGATTACCGCTTGTCCGTTCGGCAATTGCCGGTCTATTCTTTGTAATCAGCATCGCAGTCCTTGCTTTCGTGCTGTCCACCTACTACCTCTATTTAATCCCCCCCTTATATATTGCGCAATACGGGCTAACCGCCTTAAAAGTCAAACTCGAATATGGTGTTATTGCCCTTTACCTGCTTAGCTTCAAACTATTATGGAACCGGCGCAGCTCAATTCAGGAAACGATTTCCTCTCAGCTTATCTGGTATCTGGTTTTCAGTATTTTCTCTGAAGCCGCCTTTATTTCTTATGCAAGTGTCTACGACACCTTTAATATTGCCGGTTCCGTCTACAAAGCTATCGCGTACTATTTCCTCTTTCGAGCCGTCTATTTTTCAGGGTTAGTGGACTATTTCTATACACTGAGCGAAATGGCTAAAATGAGCGCTGAGTTTTTGAATGACGACATTACTCTGGAGACAATGCTTGACGTTCAAATGAGCAAATTAAGAAAACTCATGCCTCAGGCCGAACGGATCAGTGTTTATTTGAAAAAACCTTGTGATTGCTACCGGGCTGTTTATGTTTGGGGCCGCTACAGTGATTCGCTCTACCGGGGCCGGGAAATTCATTTTGTTAATATTGAAGAAAAACTCGGCTGCCGGCTGACACTTATTAGCCAGCCCCAAAAGCTCCCCGGACATATCGGCAGTGATGCGTATACACCCGAAATCGGTGTGGCTTTCCTTGCGGCTCACCAAATGCTGTATGTGCCGCTTATGTCCAAAGGTACTTATTTAGGCTATATTTTCATCTATACCTTCAGCCGCACCCGCAGCTTTTGTCATGAAGACCTGGAGAAGGCTGCCGTCTTTCAAAAGTTTGCCGCGCTTGCCATTGCCCAGGCCATCAACCGGGAAACAGTAACCCGCCTTTCCTATCAGGATACACTGACCGGGCTTCCTAACCGGCGCCGTTTTTTTGAAGAGTTAGGCAAAATTAAATATGATGCCGATCAATATGCCATCCCTTTCACCATCATTTATCTGGATATGAACAACTTAAAATTTATTAATGACACTATTGGTCATTACGCCGGTGACAGCGCCTTAATGAGGATTGGCGAAGAACTCAGCCTGGTGGCGCGGCAAAGTGATGTGCCAGCGCGCTTAGGCGGTGATGAGTTTGCCGTCATCTTCCGCCATACCGGTTTGGCTGATGGCCGTCAGCTAATTGAAAATCTCCGGCACCGTTTTAGCGCCTTAACGATAAACGGCGAAAACTATACGATTTCCCTGGCAGTCGGCGGCGCTTGCTATCCGGAAGAAGCCGATAATGAAGAACAACTCTTAAAACTAGCCGATGACCGTATGTACGAAGCAAAGCGAATTATGAAACAGCAACAGAAATAAAGGTAAAGACTGCCAAACGGCAGTCTTTACCTTTATTTCATGACTACTATTGAATAATGATTATTGTTAGCTTACAATGAAAGAAAAAAGGACGGGGATATTATGCATTATGTAACGCGCAAAGCACTTATTGCAGTATTTGTTGCCGCCGCTGGTTTATCGGCACTCGTCTGGCTGCAGCCTTATCTGCCCATTGCTTTTAGTGACGGGAATTATTTAGGCATCCACTCCTTTTTAGAATTAATCTCAATAATCGTATCGTTTTCAATGTTCAATATTGTCTGGATCAGTCGAAGTTCCCTGGAAGGCAGCCTCGGCCAATCGCTGATCATTGCCGGAATTTCCTTTTTTGCCGTAGGTTCTATGGATCTATTGCATGTATTGATTTATCAGGGTACCGCTGGCTTTCTCGTTCCTTATTCCCTGATGAAGTCCACGTTTTTTTGCCTTTATGCCCGCTTCTTATCGGCTGCGGCAGTTACAGCCATGCTGATCTGGCCTGGCAGGTTAAATACAGACAACAATAAATTGGCAAAAATTGCACTGTTCACTGCCATTGGCGCTGTCGGTCTGGCTCTGGCAGTTACCTATTATTGGCCCGCAGCCTGGCGGCCGCAAAACCTGCCTTCCCTCAAGACTGCTCTGGAACTGCTGCTCATCTTTTTATACATGGTCAATCTTGGACTGGTCCGGGCCAGGCTCAGCACCTTAAAAGATAGTGTGGCAGGCAAAATTGTCTACTTTCTTATTTTTTCTATTTTTTCTCAGTCATCGTTTGCATTTTTTAACAGCGAACTTGTTACCTATCAATTATTAGGTCACGTCTACAAATTTATTTCGTTCCTTTTTCTCTATCAGGCCGTTTACTTGTCAGGTGTATTCAATCATTTCTACAACTTAAGTGAAATGGCCAAAATGAGCGCTGAATTGCTGAAGGAGTCTATTTCGCTCAAACCGATTATGGAAATCCAGGCGAAAAAATTAAGACAGCTACTGCCTAAGGCTGAGAGAATTTCGTTCTATACTACCGGGAAAGATGCCAGTCACTTTTTACCCAGCTATCAATGGGGAAAATATGGTGAAATTTTTTCTCATCATGAAGGAATTTACATTAAAAATTTTCAGAGGCTCTTTGGAGAAAAAGTTGCTATTTATGATTCTCCCATTGATTTGCTGCTAAGCAACTTATCCAGCGACTATTCTCTCCAACTTGTTCCATTATTTAAAGAAGCTAAGCAAGTCCTTTATTTGCCATTAGCTGTCGAAGGACGGTTTCATGGCTTTATTATGGTATACATCTTCTGTAAAGCGCACAGCTTCGATGAGGATGACATTGAGCGCGCCGAACTATTTCAGACTTTTGCCGCTTTGGCTGTCGCCCAGGTGCAGCATCAAGAGCTGATCACCAAGCTCTCCTATGAAGATGGCATGACAGGCCTGCCCAACCGGCGCCGCTTTTTTGAGGAGATTCAAAAAGCCGTCTATGCCTATGACCGGTACCAAACTCCTTTTACCGTTATTTATCTGGACATGAACAATTTAAAATATATTAACGATACCTTTGGACATGAGGCAGGAGATGAAGCTTTGCTCACCATTGCTGCCTATTTGAAAAAAACAACGCGGCAGAGCGATCTGCCTGCCCGTCTGGGCGGAGATGAATTTGCCATCATCTACCCCTATATGGATCACAGAGGCGCACAAACGAAAATTGCCGAGCTGAAGCTGCTCTTTGCCAATCTTCAGTTAGAGCAGGCAGACGCAGCTTTTTCCCTGGCGGTAGGCGGTGCCAGCTATCCTGACGAAGCTGCCGATGCTGATACATTGCTCAGCTTGGCTGACGACCGCATGTATAAGCACAAAAGGGAAATGAAAAGCATGGTGGAGCGTCCTGCAGGCTAACCATTCTCGCCATGCAGGAAAGGAAATCTTTGACGGGAGTTACCTCTGAGTTCCGCTTTCCACCTCGCGCAAGTAAACGCCCATGCCGGGCACACCACAAAAGGGCTGCAAGCGATAACCCGCTTGCAGCCCTTTTGATTTTCAATATGCGCAACTAATCGGCAATCCGCTTTTCGCCGGTTATTTTTTGCAGCTCTGCAATATCCTGTGTTACTTCCAAAGTACCCTGGTACTCTCCCCGGTCGTCACGGACAGCAAAGTAGCGGATCAAAACATATTTTCCCCCCATAGGAATCCAAAAATCTTCCTGATCCTTCTTTCCTGATTTGAAATCAGCTACCAGCTGATCCACAATATGGACACTGGCTGGCGGGTGGCAGTTCTCAACCTTGCGACCGATAATAGTTCGTGTACGCGGGAAAATACGGTCCTTCGTTGCAGAAAAAAACTTCACTGTATCATTTTTATCGACAAAGGTAAGATCAACCGGTAAATGCCGGAAAATGAGCTCCAGCTCTTGTAACTTCAGGATCCCCGTATCCAGTTTAATGGAATTGCCCTGTTCCGGTTCCCGTGTCATTGCAGCAGATACTGCAGTATTCCTCACCGGTTTCCAGCCTTTATCAGGCTCAATAAGACAATAGCCGATTTCATCACTGTCCAGCAGGATCTGCAGCCAATCATCTTCAGCTAATGTTTCCAAGGCCATCGGCAGGAGAATCTTTTCCTCTTTAAAGATCATTTCCGTAATGCGCTCCAGCGTATCCTCGGCTTTACTGCTCAAGTCCCCCTGCAGGTCAGACTGATAGGCGGCTGCCAGTTTTTTGGTTTCCTTTAGCTGTGCCCGTATCTCATCATCGACGCCCCACATCACCTGCGGCGGTGCAGTGATGCCGTACTTCTCCAAATAGGGAAAAAGCAAATTCTCTTTGCGGCTGTAATGCTTATCAATATCCCACAGCAGGTTAAGTTTCGCAGTAATCTCCAAAGCAACCGCTTTTTGCCTGTCACCGGCAGCTTGCCGTAATTGACTCAGCAGCGGCTTAATTTCCGCGTCAATTAAATTCTCCAATGCCCGGTTTTCCTGCTGAAAGGTATAAACCGGATGGCCTGGAACAACAGACATATCCGGACTCTGCTCCAAGGCATCGCGAAACACGGCGGAATGAACATCACACAGGCGCTGGACTTCGGTGACCGGCAGGCCTTCATCAATTAAGGACTGTTCCACTGCCGACAACTCTCCCGGTGCCAGATCTTTGACCACTCCGTCAAAGCGTGCCTTCACAGCGGCTAACGGCTTGCCCGCATGCAAGTCGGTAATAATTTCCCGCAAAACCTTCTTCCGATGCTCCCGGTTATTAATTAGTTCACTCAAACTGATCCCCTCCTGCATACTGTAATTTTTCCCAATTATTGTGTGCAGTTCAACAGCATTTTACCCCTCTTATGAGAAATCACAAATAATCATAAAAGAAAAATTAAAGGGGTGCCCCAAAACACTTTTTGAAAAAAACGCAATGCGGACCGTATTTTTCCCAGAAGGGCCGAAGTGTGTTACCGTATTCGTTCCTTGTTTTCGCAGCTTGCAACCCTTGCGGTAATTGTCCCTCCACAACAGTTGCACGCCCTTTTGTGCGACAGCTTCTCATTTATTCATGCTTTATCCAAGAAATAATCTTACAAAATAGTTTATAACAGCGATTCAACAGCATTGGAACAAAACTTATTGCCGTTTTGAAAACTGCTCCGGTGTGCGCAGACGCCACAGACGGAACTGCCAGTAAAGCAAAGGTTACCAGCAATGCCCGCATTATTTCGACCTCCTATCATCGGATATAGTGGTCTATAGCATCCTGCAGGTTCTTTAAAAACTTTTCCTGCTCACCTTCATTAACTGCATGAATCAAGCAATGTTCCAGATGATCTTTCAAAATGAGCTTTGCTGTATTATCCAGTGCTTTTCTCACTGCCGCAATTTGCAGCAAAACCTCCGGACAGTCCCGCCCTTCCGCTGACATCTGCTTGATTGCCCTAACATGGCCTTCTATTCTAGCCAACCGATTCACGACTTGTTTCTGATGAGCATGGATATGATTATGCACTATACCACTCCTTATATATTATATCCCCCCCCGGGGGTTATGCAAGAAAAAATTAACGAAACTTACCGATTTGTTTGGCCATGGCAAGTAAAAAACTGTCCTCAAGCTGCACGGCGTCGCAGGGACAAAGCTCCTGACAGCAATAACAGCGTATACATTTCGTATAATCAATTTGGACACGGCCCCCTGTGAGAGTCATGGCCTGCGGCGGACAATGCCTGGCACAGCGCCCGCAGCCGATACAGGATTCCCCGATCTCCGGCCGCGCAGTTAACTGACTGCGGCCAAATGCTGCCAGCCATTTCGGAATGCGGTCCTCCAAAGACTGCAAGCTGCGCGGTTCGGCGAAGTTGCACCGCATGTCACGTCCATTACCAATAAGCTCGATGTCTGCAAATGCCGGTGATAACCCTCTTTGTAAGACAAGTGCCGTCACTGGCAGTATTTCCGCACGAAAGCCCATTAATACCGCCATAACAACGTCTACGGCAAAACAGTTTGCACCAGCCAGCAATATGCCGGCCTTTACCGGGTTGCCATTGCGCGGCCCGTTGCCTTCCATGCCTTCAATACCATCAACGATAGACAGCACCGGTTTTACGCAATTTGCCAAATCAATGAGCATAGCAGCAAACTCCCGGCGCGCTTGCATTCGCAAATGAAATTGTGCTTTTTGCATACCTACAATGAAGCCAAATAAATTCTTCGTAGCTCCTGTAGTTCCCATAAAAGTATGCGTCTTCATCTTAGCAAGTGAAATAACCTTATCTACCTCAGTCAAACGCCGGGCTACAGTAAACTTCTTCAAAGTTATACCGTCAGGAAAAGCAACCTCTGCAGTCTCTTCAAAAGGCACCAGCTCAACATTCTCTTCCCGGCAAACGGCCAAAATACCGCACTTCTCTGCTGCCTTAACCGTTCCGCTTGTTCCCGGAGAGTCTCCTACCACCGGTATCGCTCCAGCTTGTCGGACTTCACCGATTACTGCTCTAACCACCTCCGGATGGGTAGTTACATGTTTACCTTTGTCCACCCCTTCCAGCATGTTAGGCTTTACTAATACTCTATCACCAGGCTGTATAAACTGTGAAATACCGCCTAAATGAGCGAGTAATTCTGTTATGGCTTGTTCGACTATTTGTGGATCGTAGGAATCAGCTTTAATGGCTGCTACTTTTGTCATTGTGCAACACCTCCTTCTTAAATCTAAAGGGTAGATTTAATTTGCTTAGCACCAATGTTCCACCCCATAAATAAGTTAATATCTTTTAGGGCATCTATAATCTGCCATTTATATTCCGTCTCTTCTCGTAAAGCTCTAAGTATAACTGGTTTAACAATATACTTTTCTAACTTTCCTTTTGTCCGAGCAATATATGCTAATCCAAGGATTGAATTAGCCCTAACGCGAGTATCTGGATATTCGGATAAGTTTATGCACAAATCTTGCGCAAACTTCCATTGTGGGAAGTTTTCACCAACAGACAACGGTAAAATTATTAGTTCCTGTATATTATCATCTAACAATATACGTTTAATTTCGTCTTCAGATAATGTCTGTAACGGCTTGTATATTCTTTCCATACTTTTCGCATCCAATCAAACTAATGTAGCAACAAATACCAAGTTAAGATCTGGAAATAAGATTAGAAAACCGCCTTATGGGCGAGAAAGTCTGTTAGGGCTTGTCCAACTATATGGGGATCGTAGGAATCGGCTTTAATGGCTGCTACTTTTGTCATAAGAACCCTCATAATCTAAGGTATTTCTTTCTATTTGAACTTTATCTTTATCAACTTTGCTCTTGAGTTCAAATTTCTTATAAAGATTGGACCTAAAATAAAATCGGATCTCAAACCTATCGCGACTAACATTACCTGTGAAACAAGAGAATTGGATCGCAAATTCTTTTTCTATCATGATTCTTCTTTTATTTTGCGAATTAGATCGCAGAGTTTTCCAGCAGCAACTAAGGCAGTAGCAAGTATAGTTAAAATCGCTTGGGTTAATTTAGCAAAGTCAAATTGCTCTTTTACATAAGTTCCACTACTTTCAAAATTAGATAAGTGCAAACTCAGTCGATTATAGCTCTCTAACAAACGATCATTATTCTCGCTAGAAACATGGTTTGATAAAATACCAAGATAAACCCAAATGACTTGTAATTTTTCTTGTAGAAGCAAATATTTTCCCCCATCAACCATACTGCGGGTTAAATCATAAATCACATTCCAACCAATTAGTATAAATAAAAAAACATACCCAATACTCTTGATAATATAGGCTATTTTTTTGTTTTTTGCTTTATAAATTGCGTAAGTAAAAATACCAGTAATAATTAAAATGATAAGAAGTAACAAAATCATTACTACAGCAATCTCCCCCAGTCTGTTACGGTACAGGTTTTAATAGAAAATCAGGCTTCGTTTAAAATCACTCAGTTGTAACTATTTATAATTATATCACTTACATTTTTTTTGATTGAGCGGTCGATACCGTGAAACTAAATACTTTACCGCTATTATAATCGAGTATATTATGCACTTCTAAAATTATTAACGTATAAATGTAAATAGTATATTTGTGTATAACTTTGATGAACTGGATTTACAGCAACTTTCCTACGATAGTTATTTATTATTTTTTTAATACCTGCCAAATCTCATTCATAAGTTTTCTAAACTCACCGCTAAATAAATTTGTATATATTGTCATTGGCAAATTTCCAATAATACTTTTTAATTCTTCGCTAAAGTCTAAAAAGAATTTCCCCCAAATAATAGCTAAAATCAATGGTAATAGCAATAAATTTATAAATGCGGTTTCTTGATTTGATAAATTTATTTCTGAAGCGTGTTCCAGAAAATACTTATTACTATAATACAACAACACGCTTTTCATCGCCGCATCAATAAATCCCATAGCAGGTTTAACCAATTTCTTATTGCCATAAATTCCGATTACACACCATATCAAAACAAATATAATAGTAATTATTTTAAATTGAAAAAGAATATCATTACTAGTTATTATTGGAGCACTTCCTGCAAACAAACTAGAGAATATACATATTGGAGAAAAAAGTAGCCATACAACTACATTTATTATAGATTGTTTCCATTTCCACCACCAAAAGTTTAAAATTATCACCGAAATAAACCATGGTAAAAACCACACCTCATCTATACTTGGCCTAATAATTGCTAAGCCCAGTGAAGCTATTATAAATAAAGTATGGTAAAAGTAAAACATCATCATACGCAAAATTCCCTCCTTTAGAGTCGCTTATAAAACATAAAACTCCTGCCATACTTATACAAAATATAACAGGAGCTTATTTTTAATCAAGAGTCTAATTTCCTTGGATAAGAAAACTGCATGATACCGCCTAAATGGGCGAGCAAATCTGTTATAGCTTGTCCGACTATTTGTGGATCGTAGGAATCAGCTTTAGCGGCTGCTACTTTGCAATTCTTCTATTAATTTTGGTTATAAAGAAATTACATCTCCGACAAGCAAGTAAGTATAAATAATATAGCGTTCGCTTTCTGTATGCGAAACCTCCGCATGAGTCCCTTTATTAGTGGCATTGTAAACACTATCTAGCCGCTCTCCTAAATATTTCAGATGAGAACCAACAATAGAATTATAACTCTCACTAGAAGATTTACTTTCTACATATAACATTAACCTATTGATATATTGTTCTTTTCCTATGTTTATTGGCTTTTTATTTACTACCACTGGCTCATCAGATGATGGGTACAGATGGTCAGCAACTTCTTTTAAGATACGCCTACAGGAATGGATTGCGTTAGCCCAATCCTCTTTATTGTCGGACTTTAAATTTTCATAGACTGACACAAATTTTTGAATAGCTTCTGGGCAAATGCTGCTTAATGCATTATCGACATAATTACGTTTTCGAGTAAAAATATCTTCAGTCAAATTACTAAATTTCAGTTCATAATTGACATTAACAATATACTCATAAAGTTTTGACCTAACTTTTTCAATTTTTTCTGTATAATTTTTAATAGTTTTTATTATACTCATTCTTTCATTTGAATTTCCTCTTGGTAAAGATGGATTTATTGAACTATTAGATGCTACCGAGATATTGGGATCTCTTGCAATTTCCATACGTTGACGAGATGCACTAACAAGGGCTTCCATAACTCCAATAGTTTCTGTGAAAGCAAACTCTTTTACTTCTTCTCCTATTTTTTCGTAGTATCTCCTACCTGATGATAAAGTTGCCTGCCAAGACTTCGCTGTTAGATAGCCTTCACGATTTTTTTCATAACCATTCGCCTCATATTTTATCCACTCAAGATTTTCAATATCATTTAATAACCTAGCTAACCTTAAACACTTAAGAATAATATTTTGCATTGGAATTTCATTAAGTTCAAAATTTTTTAAGATTTCTTCTGACAAATTTAATGCCTCAATCATTCTTTCTTTACTCATGATATCACTTCCATAAATATATTTTCAAATTTATCCAAGAAAAAGAAATAAAGTCATATCTATAGCCATCTACTTTTCCGGGTTATCATATTTGCATAACGCTTGTCTAAGCCCATCTTTGTACTTCATACAGTTGTACCAAGGAGAATATATTGGAATTTCAGCAATAGGCAAACCTGCTTTTTTTAATTCTGGCTTAACTAAATCATAGACGGATTTCAAAGCAATAATAACCCACTCCGGATTCAATTCCTGAATTTCTCCAATTAAAGCTGGTATACTTCCAATAATAGCCTGCTTTCTTTCTTTTTTGCTATTTAGCTTGTTAATCGGATATTTAACAACATCAACTAAAAATATCCCTGCATCTTTTACCCCATTTAATGCCGCTAGTTTTTCTTCTTTAGTTCTTACTGATAAAGTGTCATTATTTAATACAACTTTTGCAGTTTCTCTCAAAAGACTATCTTTTTGATTGTTTATATAGTCAACGTTATAAAAATATTTAAATTGACTAACATCTGCATCTTGTGGTATTGCAGGTGGACTTTCAGCCAACAATACAACTTTAACTTTATTTGGCTTAAAACTTATTGACATAGCTGCGTAAATTTGATTGGATATCATTATTCCTCCAAACTCATTAAACGTAATAATCCAATAAAAATTTTAATAGCCAAATGATTCTGGATAGATAGATAATTTCCTCCGTAATTTCTATCTTATAGGTATTACGGAAGCTCTTACTTTAGTGCCAAATAAATGATTACATTTTATAAACAGTTCTAATTCCCGCTTATTTTGATAACATCTTGGTCCTAGTATAATTTCTGGTATGAGAGCGTCGCCCCCCCAGATCGGTTCCAAATTTAAGGCATAATAACTACGTATAGACTTACCAAGTATTGCATGCTTTCTTTTCTCTTGCGCTAAACCTAATTCATCAATAACATTTTTTATACGTTCAGATAAATTTAAAAAATCCTTTTCCTGCTCGCCTTCACTTGCTAGTTTATAAAAGTATTGAGCAGTTTCTTCAGCTTCCCCTTCTTCAAATACTAATCGATATTCATGTTCATCAGAAAATCCCAAATGTTTGAACGTCGGCTTTACCTGAGCTAATGTAGTATAATATAAAACACTGCACATATTAGGTATGGTTAACATATTATCCATATTAACCTCATAATTATAAGTTCTAGCACCTTCAATCATCCCATTTATTTTTGATTGGATAATTGTTTTTATATGCTCTTTTTGTTGCTGTTCATTATAAATTACCTTACTGGATTGTCAACACTTATTCGGACAGATTTTATAAGGTTACCATGCGGAATTGTGCCGGCGTTAAATAATTCAGTGAGCCATGAATTCTACCATTATTAAACCAGTGTACATAACCAGCCAATTCATGGCGTAATTGCGCTAAACTATCAAAATTCCGCCCGTAAACAAAC
>Ga0074195_1003978_pt1 | contig 12841 bp, 14 predicted proteins | sample EPASupsiteHSE623_FD_64525 | JGI IMG/M metagenome (GOLD analysis project Ga0074195, IMG submission 64525) | Bioremediated contaminated groundwater from EPA Superfund site, New Mexico - Sample HSE6-23 | ecosystem: Environmental > Aquatic > Deep subsurface > Groundwater > Contaminated ...
TTGATTTTTAACTATACTTATATAATTTGGAAAAGGAGAATATTTTTCTCTTATTTGTCTTGATATTTCTGATGCTTCTGTCGCTGTTGAAGGATTCCATTTTCCTTCTTTCCATAATTGATATGCTTTTGATGGTTTTCCTGGAAGACAACCAAATAAATGCATTTCATCTATTTTTAAAATTTCTACTGTATATTTTGCTGTTTCTAAAGCTTTCATTATAGGATTTTTAATTTCAGGTGGATTAATTAAAATATTAACTCCTACTCTTGCTCCTGAATTATGTATAAATTCTGTAGCATATTCATAATCTTTAAGAAAACACCCTTTGTTTAAAATTTCTAAATCTTCATTATTAGCTACTTCTAATCCCAAAAAAGGAATGTGGTTTGGGCGGAGTTCTTTAATTCCTCTTTCTATTTCTTGCATAAACATTTCTACATTTATTTTATTAGAAATTGCTTCAAATTCTTGCCTAGCTCTTTTTGGATTATACATAGTTGCTCTAATTTCAAATGCTAAATCTAATTTTGGATTTTTTTCTATAAATTCATAAATATGTTCTCTTAATTGAAGGGGTTGTTGGGGAAAAAAACTCCCACAAGATGCAATTAATATTCCTTTTTCTTTTTCTATTTTTTTCATATTTTTTACTGCCCACTTATTAAAATGATTTATTTTTTCTTTGATTGTTAGGGGTGTTTTAGACACACATCTTTCTAATCCATTAAAATAGCAGAAAGTACAACCAGAATTATCATAAAACCTATGACAAATTGTTTCTGAAAATGGTTCATATACTGCTCGCATATTTCAGCAAAAACTTTGTATTTTTAAAAATTGTTATACTCTATTTAAGATGAGAAATAGCCCCACCAGGATTCGAACCTGGGTCCCGGCCTCTCTTCATATTCAAATTCCAAAGGGCCGTATACTTGACCGCTGTACTATGGGGCTTTAGTATGAGAAAACAAACTTCTATTAATTTAAAAGGCTTTTTATCTATCAATAAAATTTATATATAACCTTATACTTCATTTAATATGGTAATTAAAAAGAAAGAGGCAAAAGTTAAAGAGCCTAAAAGCAAAGAAGTTCTTATTGGTGTTGTTTCTAATTACTTTGAACATGTAGGTGTTGCTGCAATTAAATTAAAAAATAGCTTGAAAAAAGGTGATAAAATAAAAGTTGTTGGAGGAAATGTTGAGTTTGAGCAAGTAGTTGACAGCATGCAAATACAGCACAAAGTAGTTTCAGAGGCAAAAAAAGGTGATGAAATAGGAATTAAGTTGAATGAAAAAGTAAGAAAAGATTATAAGATTTTTAAAAAATAAGAATTTTATTTTGTCTTTATTCTTCTAAAAAAGAAATACATCATTAAGGATAAAATAAACATTATTGCTAAAATTCCAATCCAAGCATATGGACTATTTTGAAAAGGAAGTTTTACATTCATTCCATAAAATCCTGTAACAATTGTAAGAGGCACCATTATTGCCATAATCATTGTTAATATTTTCATTGTTTCATTTAATCTATTTGAAGTAATTGTTTGGTAAGCATTTCTCATACCATTTATTCTTCCAAGCATGCTCCTAAGAGATTCAGTTGTTTTGAAAGAATGGTCATAAATATCCCTGAAGTATGGAAGCAATTCATTGTCTAAATAATTGTCAGTTGGTTTTGTTAAATTAAGGCATAAATCAGTTAGAGATTCCATTACTTGCCTCATTTCAAGAAGTGTAAGTTCTTTTTCAAAAAGTTCACCAAGAACATCTTTTCCTGAACGATTTATGAAATTCTTTTCTAGTTTTTTGAATTCTTCAAATAAAATTGATTTTATTTGCATACATTTGTCAATTTCTTTGTCAAGAAGATAATGAAGAATATATCCAACACCTTTTCTCATTATATGTTCTATTTTTTTGTTGTTGCTTATAAGATTGTCAATATTTTCATTTCTTTCAAGATGAGAAGTTATGAGATAATTTTCTCCTAATATAAAAGAAAGATTGTAAGTTTTTATGTTAACTGCTTCAAGTCCTTTTATCCCATGAAAGATTATTGCAGTATTGTCTTCAAATTCCTCGTATTTTGTTCTTGTTTGATTTGAAAGAATGTCTTCCTCTGTTGTTGGATGTATATTGAAATTTTCTCTTATTAATTTTATTTCACTCATATTTGAACAAGACAAATCAACCCAATAACTAGTTTTTTTATCTTTTTTTATTTCTTCTTGAGTTATTTCTTTTAACTTGTTTTTTGATAATGAAAAAATTTTAATCATAGAAAAATCATTTATTTAGGTTATTTAAATGTTTTTTGAGGTGAATTAATAATATTTAATGCCTATATCTACCACGCTTTTCAACAGCTGTTATTCTTTCAAAGATTTGCTTTGATTCAGGATAATCTTTTGAATATGATTCTTTAAATTCTTCAAAGAGAGTTTTCCAGTGCTGAAAGTGTTTTGCTTCTAATGCTTGTCTTAGCAAATGCAAATCAACTGCTTTGTCTTCTACTTTTTTTGAAATATAGCCTAAGCCAAAATCAATAAAGAAGATTTGAAATTCTGGAAGCTTTCCCCCTAACTCGCAACCCCGCTCAGATTTTTCAAATTTGCTTTCAGAAGAGCATATCGCGGAATTACTCGCCCACCCTCGGGAAGAAGTAATTAACTTGAACTTATCCTTGCAATTATTATTAAGACTATTTTTTTTATTATTAATTATATTTTTATCATCATCTTCAACTAAAATCATATTAGAAGTTGTTAAATCTCCGTGAATTATATCTTCTTTGTGGATTTTTGCAACAGATTCCCCTATTTTAATCATTATTTGTTTTTGTTTTTCAAGAGGAAAATTATTTAATGAATTTGAAAGTTTTTCCCCATCAATAAAAGGCATTTTTATTATGTTTTCTTCTTTTAATGGGAATGGATTTGGAGAATTAATTATTTTAGATGCTTTTTCAAGGAGCTTTTTTTCTGCCTTTGTTCTTTGTTTAGTCAATTTATTATCTAAGGCAGGCAATCTATAAGACTTGGAAACTCTATTCTTTATAATAAGATTATTTTCTTCATCTAAGAATATTTTTGCTTCAGCTCCTTGCTGAATTAATTTGGAAGTCATATAAGAATTAATTTGTAGGGGATTTTAAGGTTTGTTATGGGGAGTTTTATTTCCTCTTAATTTACACTCACTTCGTGTCGTGAAAGTTTATAATAAATTATTTGAACTCAACCGGGATTATGATAAATGATAGGATTTTACTTGAGAATTATTATATATTAATTATATTTTTCCTTCCAGCAAATAATTTTATTATTTGATGCAGTTATTTAATATTTTTCCTTCCAAAATAATACTATTCCTAAACTTATTAAGGTTGCACCATCTATAACCATACAATATTTGCAAAGTGCATCTAAAACAAAGAATTGAATATAAAGGAAATAAATTGCAATCAATGATGCAAAAATCACACAATATTTTATCAGATTTTTTCTTTCTTTATTTTGTTGTTTAATTTGAAGTAGAGCTAAAACTCCTATTAAAAAAAATGCAACCAAACCAAAATAGGCATTGTTTATTCCTAATACTTTTTCATAAGTTGATGTCTGAACAGCATAACAGGTTGTTTGAATTCCTCCGCATGCTTGTTCAAGCGGAATAAAAGATAATATTGCAGAGGCTATGAATGAGATTGCAAATAAAATCAAGAGGATTTTGTATTTTAATGGGGACATTTAATTTAGGAGAAAATTGAGTATAAAAGCCTTTTCGTAATTTAAACAGGCAAAACATTTTCTTGAAAATGTTTAAAGAGTTGTGGAGGGGGAAGGGGATTGGGATATTTTAGTTTATCCATCCAAGAGATTTTAAGAAATTTCTTAATTTTTCATAATCTTCTTTTATTTTTTTTGTTTCTGGAGTTAAAATTATTTTATCTATATTTACAAAAGCTTCTATTAAACTATTTTTCAAATTTACATGAAAATATTTCACTGATGTGGGACCCGTATAGATAATGGCATTTCCATTTGTTGTTTCAAATAAAAAGGAATTATTATTCATAGAAGATAAATTTCTTTGTATTTTTTGGATATTATCCTCAAATATACATCTCTTTTCTTTTATATCTCTATATTCTTCATTAGATTTTATCTTAAGTATTTTTGGAAAAAGAATTTTTATTTTGCTCTCTTCTTCGATTATAAAATTTGGATGATTTTTGTATATATTGGTATCTTCTTCTAATTTTGCTTCTATTTTTTTTGGAGAATTTCCATATAATGCAAAAAAATGGCATAAACCTTCCCCAGAATATATTTCTAATTCATCATTTGACGCAACTCCTACAAAAAAGGGTATTTTTAATTTTTCTAAATTTCCCATTTTATTTTTTATATCTAAAGAATTTTTATTAGATTTTATTTGGATTGAAAAAGAATTTTTTGGAATTAAATTATTTCCTTCTTCTTCAAAAAGTGTGCAGAAAAAATCTATTCCTATATCATCTCCTATTTTCAATGGAGCAGATATAAAACTTATTTTTGATAAAATATATGCTGCTAAATGTTCCATTGTCCAACCTTTTCTAAAATTTTTTTGCTGACTCATTTTATAATAAATTAAATAGCAATTAATAGATTTTGTGGTTTGATAGAATTAAAATTTTTTAATCATTTTTCCTATTTATTTTATTGAAATTTTCTTGTATTGTTGGAATAATACTTCCCAATAAAATTATATGTATTATAAAACTTGTAGCTAATTCTATTATTACAATTAACCTAGAATATCCCGTTGGAAAATGTTCAATTACATTTGTATAAAAAACAGATGCACTAAAATAGACAAAATTCCATGTTCCTTTGATAGAATTATTTTCTTTATCTGTTATTTGATTAGTATCCCAAGCACTTAATGTTATATAAATAGCACCAAAAAATAAGATTAATGTAAATGCAAATACAATATAATTAAGTATAATTTGTGGTACATTTTTGCTGTTCCACATATTTTTAAAACTTATAGTTATTACCCATGCAAATATTATACAAAAGGATATTAACAAAGATATACCTGTTATTATAAACTCATTTAAAATTGCAGAAGTATAAATTACTGAAAGTAAGATTAATGTTCCAAAAAGTACCCATTTTAACCACTCTAATCTTTTATCATCAGATTTAACTTTTAAATTATGTATTAGTTGAACTAAGAGTAATCCTATAAGACAACCAATATTTATTGTTTTAAGAGATATTTTTAAATTTAAGATTGTTGCAAATAAAATCATCCCTATTACATAAAACCAAAACCAAAAACTTTTCAATTCTTTGAAAATCTCTTTTTTTATATCTTCCCCTTTCTTTTCTTTTTTCATCTCTTTCAAATCTTTTTCTATTTCTTTATCTCTTTTCATCTCACCTAAACCTCATCATTTTCTTTTTTCCAAACTTTTTCATCATCTTCTGCATTTGCTTCTGTGAGAAACCTCCAGATGCATCCATATCACCCATTCCGCCTTTAATTAAATCCTGAAGCATTTTGTATTGCTTGAGAAGTGCTCTAATATCGCTGTTATTCACACCTGCCCCTGTTGCAACTCTCCCTATTCTTGAAGTTTGCTTTTCAAATAATTCTGGATTTTCTCTTTCTTCCTTAGTCATTGATTTTAATATGTGTTCCCATTTTGCAACTTTTTCTTGTTGATTCTCCAACATATTTTCAGGAATCTTTGCTTTTCCTAATCCTGGAATCATATTTTTTATTTTGTCAAATCCTCCAATCTGATTCATTGATTTAACTTGTTCAATAACATCTTCAAGAGAGAGTTTTCCTTCTTCTAATTTCTTTTGCATTTTTTCCTGCTGTTTGTCATCAGTAACTGAACGTATTTTTTCAATAAGAGCTTGCAAATCACCCATTCCTAAAAGTCTTGATAAAAAACTTTCTGGATTAAATTCTTCAATATCATTTATTTTTTCACCATTTGCTATAAAATAAACACCTGCTTTTGTTTCAGCACAAGCAGTTAATGCACCCCCGCCTTTTGCTGTTGAATCCATTCTTGTTATTATTACACCTGAAATTTTAAGAGCATCCTGAAATTCACTTGCTTGCTTTTTAGCTGATTGTCCAATATCAGAAGGCATTATAAGAATAGTTTCAGTTGGCTTAATTTCTGAATTTAAATCTTTAATTTCTTTAATTAATTCTTTGTCAAGAGTGTGCCTTCCTGCAGTATCTATTAAAACTAAATCATATTTTTCAAGTTCTTTCTTGAATTTTTTGTAAGTTTTCAAAGCATTTGTTTCATCAAAATCAATAAATGTATTAAGATTATTTTTTTCTCCTAATTGTTGCAATTGTTCTTTCGCAGCAGGACGATGAACATCCAATCCAACAAGTGCAACTTTCTTTCCCCTTTTAGAATACCAATTTCCTAATTTTGCTATTGTTGTTGTTTTTCCTGCACCATATAATCCTAAAAGCATTATTCTGTTTTGTTCTTTTTTCAGCTGGAGAGGTTTGTATTCCCCTAAAATTTTTATAAGTTCATCATGGAGAAGCTTGATTATATGTTCCTTTTTTTCAATTTCATTTATTCTTTCATCAAATGCAGATTTTTTTATCTTGTCTGAAATTTCTTTTACAAGAAGAATATTAACATCTGCTTCAATAAGAGCCCTTTGAAGTTCTCTCACAACACTTTCAACAACATTTTTGTCAAGAAAAAGAGCATTTGCTATCTTATCTCTAGCTTTTCTTAATGCTTCGCCTAGTTTTTCAAGCATGATAGAACGAGTTTATTTGGGGTTAATAAATTTGTGGTTTGTAGAATTAATTAATTATCTTGTTCGTTTTATAACATACTTTTGAGAATTATATTCAAAAAATAAACCTGAAGCTTTAGGACTACAAACATATCTTATCTCTTTTGCTTCATCAGGCAAATTAAAACTTATCCTCTCAAAAACACAATCTATTTTTATTATATTTTCTTCTTTATTTTCAGTAATCTTAATATGACTGCCCATTCCTGCTCTGCTCATAAATTCCTTTTTGCAATCTTGGAATTTATAATCAAAAAGAGGAATTATTATTTCCTTTATTTTTTCTATTCTATCATCTTTTGCTTCAATTATTATTTTGCTTAAGTCTATCATTTTGATTAAGAATAAGAATTGTTTATAAAATTTTGGGTAATAAAAAAGACATTTGAACTAATTTTATCTATATATTTTAGAATATACTTTTTTGCATATATTTATTAATAAATTACAAAAGAATAACTTCTTTTATGTCTCTTACAAGAAAGCTTCAATCTAAAGTTGAAGATTATATTGAAGAAATTGCTAATGAACTAAATGTTTCTGTTCCTTTTTATCCTCAAGTTTATTGGGTTGGCAGGAATTTTTCTTTTAAAAAAATAGGGATTGATGAAAAAATTTTGGAGGAATGTTATAAAATTAAGCTTAATTTTCAAAGTGTATATTTGCCTGAATATGAAGCAATTTTGATAAGAGAAAATAATATTGAACAGCTTTCAGAAGAAGCAGGACATTTTCTTCATTTTTCAAAAACAAACATCCATAAAAGAAAAGGCACACCTGAAAATATCCCATCTCTGAGAATCATATCCGAAATGTTTGGTTATTTTTGCAGTAAATTAGTATTTCCTAAAAGAACAAATGCATATTCTCATTATCCTGACCCTTTATTTGAAAAAACAGAATTTGAAAAGTTTTCAAATAGGAAATCTTTTGACAAAGACAATTTTATAATTCATAAACAAGGCTATGATTTAGGAGAAAAATTATTTGATGCTTATATTTCAAGAATAATTCCAAAAAGAGAGATAAGAAAATTCTTTTTAATGGATTTTAAAGAACATAATTCTGCATTGCATATTTTTATGAATTTAAAGATGAATATTTTGAATTTTGAAAATAGAAAATTTGTTTGTTGAAGATTTATTTTCACAAACCCAAGCTTTCAACAAACTTGTTCTTATCAAATTTTTGTAAGTCACCATATTCTTGTCCTGTCCCAAGATACAAAATTGGTTTTCCTGTCGTATACCCGACACTCAATGCACTTCCACCCTTTTCATCAATATCTGCTTTGGAGAGAATTATTCCATCTATACTTACTGATTGGTTGAATGCTTTGATTTGCTCAATTATATCATTTCCTGTTATGCTTTCTCCTATGAAAAGTTTAGTATCTGGCTTGCATACTTTTGCTATTTTTTCAATTTGAGCCATTAGATTTTTTTCAGTGTGCATTCTTCCCGCTGTATCAATTAAAACAACATCTATATTATTTTTTTCAGCATATTTTATTGCATCATAGCCGACAGAAGCAGGGTCAGAACCATATTCATGTGAAATGACTTCTATTTTCAACTTGTTTCCATGTTTTTTTATTTGTTCAATAGAAGCAGCTCTGAATGTATCTCCTGCTGCAAAAACACAAGACAATTTTTTCTCCTTAAGCAAATTTCCAAATTTTGCTATTGTTGTTGTTTTACCTGTCCCATTAATCCCGCAGAATAATATAACATAAGGTTTGTGTTCCATTCCTTTTTTCTCCCTTATCTTGTCAATTAATTCAAAAGGTTCTATAAGAATTTTGTAAATAATCTCCTTAAGAGAGTCTTTTATTTGTCCTTCTATTTCTTTTTTCAAAAATTCCTTCCCAACTATGCTCTCTTTTAATTGCTTTATTATTTTTTCAGAAACTTCAACTGCAACATTATTTTCAAGAAGAATCATTTCCAAATCTTGTGAATAAACTTCAAAATCTTCTTCAGATATTTTTATTTTTGTTATTTTTGAAAAAATCCTTCCAAAAAATCCTTTTTTCTCTTCTTCTTCAGTTTTTATATCTTCAATAATTTTTTCACTTATTTTTCTTTCTTTTTCATCAAATACTCTTTTTTCAGGTTCAATATATTTATGTTCTTCAATTGGTTTTATAACTTCTTGAACTTTATTTTTTAACTCCTTTGTTGATTTTTCTTTTAATTCTTTTTTAGGATGTTTTTTAGCTAACTCTTTCTTTGAGACTACTTTGACTTCTTCTACAACTGCTTTTTTTATAATTCCTTGAGTCCAGCTTTTGAGCTTATCACGAAGTTTGTTGAACATAATTAGAGAAGTAAAGAATTAGTTATTAAGTTTTTGGTTTATGCTGATTTAAAATAAGATAATGTAATTATCAAGGTAAAATTATATTATTTAATATAACAATCTTACCTGTTCAACTTAATTATAATATACTAACTATCACAAATAACCACTTTCCAAATAGTTTGAGTAATAATTAAACTCTTTAGAGTTTAACATAATCTAAATTTTTATAAAGAAAGGGTGTTATATTATTTTATGAAAGGTATATTGGTGATATTAGATGGCTTAGGTGATTTGCCTCACAAACTCTTGAATGATTTGACTCCTTTAGAAGCTGCACAAACACCTAATCTTGATTTTTTAGCTGCAAGAGGTATGCTTGGATATATGTATCCTGTAAAACCAACTTTTATACCAGAATCTGATGAAGCAACACTATCAATTTTTGGAAATGATTTAATATCTAGTTCAAGAGGACAGCTCGAAGCAAGAGGAAGCGGTATAAAATTAACAAGAGGAGATTTGGCATTTAGAGTAAATTTTGCAACAATTGATTCTTTGGAAAAAGGAAATATTATTGATAAAAGAGCAGGAAGAACATTAACAACACAAGAAGCAAATATTTTGTCAAAAGCAATAAATAAAATAAAAATTCCCTGCGAATTTGTATTTAAGCCAACAATTCAACATAGGGCTGCCTTGGTTTTTAGGGGTGGATTTTCAGATGATATTTCAGGAAATCATTCAACATACAACCAAGGAATGAATTTTTTTTCTGACAAAATTTCAAAATGCAAGGCACTTGAAGATGATGAAAATGCACAATACACTTCTAATATTGTAAATGAATTTTTGGAAAAAACATACGATATTCTTAATAATCATCCAATAAATGTAGAAAGAATAAAAAGAGGACTTCTTCCTGCAAATTTTTTATTAATAAGAGGAGCAGGAATAGAACCCCCAAAACTTAAACAATACAAAAAATGGGTTTCTTCTAATTATATGCCTTTAGAAATTGGATTTTCAAATGTATGTGGGATAAAAAATTATTCATTTGAATATCCTGAACTTACTGGAATAGATGCTTATGAAAATTTATGGAAAGGACTTAGAAAAGCTTGCAAGCATTCTGCAAACATAATTAAAAAAAATATAAACAGGGCAGAATATGCATATATTCACATAAAAGAAACAGACTTGCCAGGACATGACAATAAGCCAATTGAAAAAAAATTAATGCTTGAATATATAGACATAACTTTAATAAAATATTTGAGAAGCATTGTTCCTCAGCATAAAATAAAAGTTGTTGTTACAGGAGACCATTCAACTCCTTGCAAGCTTAAAGGACATTCAGCTGACCCTGTTCCTGTTTTATTTTATAATTGTGGGCAAATACCTGTTGCAAAGAAATTTTGTGAAAGAGAATGCAGAAAAGGTGAATTAGGAAGAATTATGGGAAGTGAACTTTTTCAGAAAGTTGGGTTTGTGAAATAGATATAATATTCTATAAATCTATAAAAATGATTTATTATTTTTAAAATTATGATTATATTAGATATTGAAACAAGTGGATTAGCACTTAATTGCGGTATTTGGCAAATTGGAGCAATTAATATTAGTAGTCAAAATTATTTTTTAGAAGAAGCAAAAATTGATGAAGAAGATTCTGTTGAAGAAGGAGCATTAAAAGTAACTGGAAAAAATGAGGAACAATTGAGATATCCTGGAAAACAAACTCAAAAGAAAATGATTATAAATTATCTTGATTGGGTTGGAGAACAAAGAGAAAAATTATTTTTTGGACAGAATGTTGGATGGGATATTACTTTAATTCAGAATAAAACAATAAAATATGGTTTGCATAAAGAATTTCTGGAAATTCATGGGCAGAGGGGAAATGATTTACATTCTTTAGTTCAAGAAAAATATTTTGAAATTTATGGAAAATATTTGTTAGGCAAAACAGGAAAAAGTGATTTTAATTTAGGAAAAGTTTCGTATTTTTGTGGTATTCCAGATGAAAGAATTAATGTTAGAGGTTCTGAAGTAGTTAAAGAAGGAAAAATTCACAATGCATTGGATGATTGCAGATTAGAAGGAGAAATATTGTATAGATTAAAATTTGGAAAGAATTTATTTGATGAATTTAAAAGATTTGAAATACCTGGATATTTGAAGAAATAATTTGATTATTTTTTTTCTTCTCTAAAATCAGGGTTTGTATATTCTATAGAATATCTGTTTTTTCCTAAATCAATTAAACAAAATTCAGGAGTAGATTTTAATAAATGTCCTTCTAAAGAGTTATTAATTAATTCTATATTTGTTATTTTGGTATATTTATCAGGAAATATTTGTATTATATTATCTATCAAATTTTTTGCATTTAGAATTCCAGCATTGTTAGTTATTCTATAATATTCATTAAACTTTTTTAATGCATTTTCTATATTTTCAAACTCTTCTTTCGAACTAGCAATTATTGAATAAGCTTTTTCCATAATTTTTCTATCTATAAATACTTTTTAAGAATTATTATCATTGAAAATACATTTACGCTTGTCCCTACTAAAGAAGTTGTAGGACCTAGGCTCTTTTAAAATAAAAATTTAACCAAAGAGTGCACTAAGTCCTTCTGCTGCAGCTTCGTGTTTTTCTTCTTTTGGTGCTTCTTCTTTCTTTGCTTCAGCAGGTGAATTTCCACCTACAGGAGCAGCAGCAACCAAACTAGCATTAGCCAATTCATTTGCTATATTCACACCTTTAAGACTAGCGACAAGCGATTTGATTTTTGAATCATCTGCTTCTGCGCCAGCAGCTACAACAACACTTTTTACGTTCTTTTCATTAACTTCTTTTCCAAGTTTGTGCAACAAAAGTGCTGCATATATGTATTCCATTTTAATTTCCTTCTCCTTCATTAGAATTTAATTCAGGAGTTTGAGTTTCTGATTCTTTGTTTTCATTTTTTTGAGTTTGTAAATTTTCAAGGACTAATTCTTGTCTTTCTGCTTTTCCAATTAAGAAAGTAATTGTTTCAGGAGAAGCATATCCTATTTGGACAGCAAAAGGCAAAGCTCTTCCGTATAATTCTTTTAAATCATCAAGAACTTTGTCTGGATTTATATTTATTTCAGGATAAAACATTTTTGCTTCATTATCAAATGCAGCAACAGGAATAAATCCTATTGCGAATGGTTTTATATCGAGTTTACTCATCATATCTGCTGCACCTTGAGTTATTTTTGAACCTTTTTTTGCAATAATTTTTGGAGCTTTGATTGTTATTTTTCCATTTTCAATTTGAATTTGTATTCCTAAAGAACCAAGTTCACTTATTGCAGGACCTGGAACTAAATCAGTTGGACCTGCAGGAATTTCTATATCTTCTGGAGCAATTTGTCCAACTTTTGCTTTTGATGGACTTTTTTTCCTTATCAAATCCATTGCTAATTCAAAACAATCTATATCTGAAAATAAAAGTGCAAAGCTTTCACCTATTTTTTCTTTTACTTTTTTTATTTCTTCATCTTTTGAAGAATCAATTGCCTTGAAAATTATATTTTTTTTAGGAACTTTCACTACTGCTTTTCCTCTCATTTTTTTAACTATTTCTTGAAATTGTGAGCCTGGAATATTTTTTATTGAAGCAATCAAGAAAGTCTTTTTTTCTTTAAGAAGCTTGGA
>Ga0074195_1003980_pt1 | contig 12837 bp, 11 predicted proteins | sample EPASupsiteHSE623_FD_64525 | JGI IMG/M metagenome (GOLD analysis project Ga0074195, IMG submission 64525) | Bioremediated contaminated groundwater from EPA Superfund site, New Mexico - Sample HSE6-23 | ecosystem: Environmental > Aquatic > Deep subsurface > Groundwater > Contaminated ...
GTTTTAACCTAAACGACGGCGAAGGTGCGGCGCGGGTATTGATTGGCTGCGCCGGCGATGTGCTTGGCGGTGGTTTTCTGTATACCAACAAAAGCAGTATTTCGCTGGGGGTAGTGTTAAATCCCGACGACCTTGCCTGTCAGGGTAAATCCATTCATGAAATACTGCAGGAATTAAAGCTGCATCCGGCCATTTATCCACTGATTAAGGATGGAACAACTGTTGAATATGGCGCTCATCTTGTACCAGAAGTCGGATATCATGCAATGCCCAAGACGTTATACAGGGATGGGCTAATCATCGTGGGTGACGCGGCTGGTATGGTGGTCAATACAGGTACGATTATTCGCGGCATTGATCTGGCCATTGTGAGTGGTGTTGCTGCTGCAAAGGCCATATTGAAAAATGAGAATGTCAGCAATGTAGGCCCGGCCTATGTAAAAGAGTTAGAAGACCTTGATTTGACACCAACCATGAAGCTATATGCTAAGTTCCACGAGCTCATGAGTAACAAACGCATGGTATCTGTTTATCCTCAGATGGCTAATGAAATGATGAAGGTAATGTTTGCTGTTGATGGCAAACTGCCTGAGCGCATGGATAAGGCTATGCTAAAAGTGTTGAAAAAGCATGTCACCTTTGCGCAAATACTTGCCGATGGTTGGAGGGGGTTTAAAGCCATATGACAGTAAAAAAACTTTCACCAGAGGAGCTTCTTGGCATTAATAAGTTCGTCGTTGATGAAGAAGAACCACACATTGTGCTTGATAAGGCGATTTGTGCTAATTGTAAAGAGAAACCATGTCTGTATGTTTGCCCGGCGGTTTTATATACCCTAAAAGACGGTGAAATCAACTTTGATTATGCCGGCTGTCTGGAATGCGGAACCTGCCGCGTTGTCTGCAAAAATAAAGGGATAACCCGGTGGACTTATCCGCGTGGTACCATGGGAGTCTCTTTTCGCTATGGTTAAAAGATAAATAAAAGCAAATGTAAAACATGCAGTAATCTATTTCGCATCATTTTATCTTTATTGGACGAGAGAAGAGTGGATACACGTGAGGGGAATCGGACATTGGGTCGCAAGGAGAGCTCAACTGAGTAACAGCAAAATTGCTTTAGTTTGTAAAGATCGCATTCTTACGTATAGCCAGTTAAATAGCCGTATTAACCGTCTTGCCAATGGGTTAACGCATCTTGGCGTTCAAAAGGGAACCAGAGTAGCAGTATTCCTAACAAATGGCACTGAGATTTTAGAAATTATGTTTGCTTGCGCCAAAATCGGAGCTATATTTGTTCCAATTAATTTTCGTTTGAGTGTTGACGAAGTGGAGTATATCCTGAAGGAGTCCGGGGCGGCCATATTTATTTATCATAAAGAATATGGACAACTAGCGTCTGAGGTTTGTAAAAGATCTGCTATATTACATAGGCTTTGTGTTGGCGATGAATTGGTGAAAGATATCTCCTATGAGGTGTTTTTAACACAGCACGATGATACAGAGCCTGCAATTGATATAGACGGAGAAGAAGTGCATATGATTATGTACACTTCAGGAACTACCGGGCGTCCGAAAGGGGCAATGCTTACACATGCGAATACCTTTTGGAATATTATTCAGATTTTAATCGCGCAGCCTATTTTGGATACTGATACTACATTGACAGTCGCGCCTATGTTTCACAGTGGGGCAATGACCATTTTAACATTAACGTTGTTGTATAAAGGTGGTACCGTATATATTGCTAATAAATTTGATCCGGTGCAAGTACTGCAAACCATTGAGCAGAAAAAAATAACGTGCATGTTTATGGTGCCGGCTATGTGGCTTGCGGTTACTCAGGTTTCTGAGTTTGATACATATACGCTGCGGTCACTGCGTATTAGTATTTCTGCAGCAGCTCCTTGCCCCACAACGGTAATACAGTTGTTACAGAGAAAGGGAGTATCGCTGATTCAGGCGTTTGGTTTGTCTGAGGTCGCACCAGTTGCCATTTTAAGCAGCGAGGATTCAGGTTGCAAAATTGGTTCTGTTGGCAAGCCGGCTTTCTATGTTGATATTAGGCTTGTGGATAAGAGTGGCCAAGATGTTTTGGTTGAAGAAGTCGGGGAGTTGTTGGTGCGTGGGCCTAATGTTATGAAAGGCTATTGGACAAAGCCCCAGCAAACAAATTTGGTGCTGCAAAACGGCTGGTTTTCTACCGGAGACTGCTTGTGGCAGGATCGAGATGGATACCTGTATGTTGCCGGACGGAAACGAGATGTAATTATCACCGGTGGAGAAAACGTGTACCCGGTTGAAGTGGAACAAGTTCTATATAGGCATTTCAATATAAAAGATGTTGCTGTTGTCGGCGTTCCTGATGAAAAATGGGGGGAAGTGATAAAAGCCGTTATTGTTTTAAAAGATCCCGAGCAGCAACTAGACATTGAAGGTATTAAAGCTTTCTGTGAAGGCAAACTCGCGCGCTATAAAATGCCTAAGCGGATTGAGGTTGTTCCGGTTCTACCGCGTAATTCAGCAGGAAAGGTGATGAAAAACTGTCTGCTTCGATGATTGATGACAAGTTTTCCAAAAACGCCAACTTTTCTGAAATATCAGAGAAAACAATTGACAAAATTTTTGCAATCTAGTACTATCTATATAGATGTATATACATTAAGACAAATTCTGATGTCGTCACTTGGAGTTTATTGACTTTTTAGCCACTAATTATCAGTAAATGAGTAGCGCGCAAGAAATCTTATTATGGGGGGTTTAATCGTGGGGAATGAACAAAAGTTTTATGGTTGGAAACTGGTAGGTGTATTGTGGGTACTGTATCTTTTGAACATGGGATTTCCGCTGTATGGGGGCGCTGTAATTAACTCCTATATGATGAAAGAAATCGCTATGGATCGCACTACTTTCGGACTTGGTTTTTCGTTACTTAATTTTTTTGTTGGTACGTCGGCCATTCTTGCCGGGATGGTAATTGCTAAGTGGGGAATTCGCAAGACCTTTTTGATTGGGTCAGTTTTGATTGCTGCGGGTTCCTTATGGCTGTCCTTGGTTGCCACTCAATCCTGGCATTATTTAGTAGGTTTTGGATTTCTAGTAGGCTGTGGCCTTGGTTTTGGTACAATTGTCGCCTTGTCGACAACAGTCACTCGTTGGTTTGTTAAATTCCGGGGAAGAGCTATGGCTTTAGCCATGACTGCTTCAGGCTTTGCCGGCTTTATCGGTGCACCGGCTATGAATAAACTAATCGCAACAAGCGGTGGTAACTGGCGTTTAGCCTGGATGGTTGTTGCCGGGATTGCTATTGTCAGCGCAATTATTGCTTGGCTGTTTGTAAGAGAACGGCCGCAAGATCTTGGACAGATTCCTGATGGAAAAGAAATGACAGAAACTGCAATTGCTGCGGCTGCAAACAATGCATTAGTTACAAAATATGCTTGGACACCAGCTGAAGTATATAAATCAGCTACTTATTGGCTGACTGTATTGGCTGCGGCTGCCAGCCAATGGCCGTTCTTCTTCTTTACCGCCCATTGGATTATGCATTTGAAAGGCAAAGGAATTACGCCGGCAGATGCAGCATTTGCTATGGGTATGTTTACCATGGGCGGGATTTTTGGACGGTTGATCAGCGGTTGGCTGATGGACAAAATTGCAGCCCGTTATGTCTTTATGCTAGGTATGTGCTGCTATCTTGCCGGGTCGTATCTTGCCGTGCAGGCTGCTCCTAATGCGATGATGCCAACTTATATAGCAGCTATATTATATGGTGCCGGTTTTGGCTGGACCTTTGTGGCACAAAACACTATGCTGGGCAACTTCTTCGGACCTGCAGCATTCCCGAAAATCAATGGTTCGCTGCAAGCAATCACCGCAGTTATAGTTTCTGGTGCTGGCGTAGCTGGCGGCAAACTGTTTGACATGTTCCATAGTTATACTCCGGCCTTTGAACTTAATGCGGCTATCGTTTTTGCAGGAATTATTTTTGCGATTTTTGCAACCATGCCTAAACCGGCGACCAGTGCGAAATGTTCTGAAAGTGTATAAGTAATTTACTTTACACTTTAGAATAAATGAAGGAATAAAATCTAGTGACTAAATGAAAAATTGGGGGAGATTTTCATGAAGAAAACAAAATCACTAAAAAAATGGATGACTATCGTACCGTTGGCACTTATGTCTATCACTATGGCTGGAATCCCTGTGCTTGATAATCCCGTTCATGCTGCGGTAGCGCCTTCTTTCAGCGATGTTCCGGCTGGACACTGGGCTTATGATGCGGTAGCGAAGTTAGCTAAGGCTGGTATTGTTGACGGCTATACCGACAAAACCTTTAAAGGCGATAAAGCCATGAGCCGGTATGAAGTTGCCTTCGTTGTTGCTAAAGCCATGGACAAGTATGAAAAAGCCGATGAGGACAATAAGCAGCTTATTGACAAACTATCATCTGAGTTTGCTGCTGAACTTAACCGTTTAGGGGCACGGGTTGCTAAGGTTGAAGCCAAAACTAATACCTGGGTAAGCGGCGAAACTCGCTTCCGTGTATTCGGAAATGATACTGATGCTACTGGTAATGCAAAATTGAAAGGTTCAAAGAAATTTGATTTCCGTCAGCGTATTAAATTCAATGGAACCATTAATGAAGATATTTCTTGGGTGGCTCGTGCGCAAGCTACCAGTAATTTCGGTGATTATGATACCCCCGGTAAGGGAAGTGATGCTTACTTTGATATGTTTGCAATAACGGCGAAAGATGTGATGGGTATAGATAAAGTACGCATTGGCCGTTTCCCTTATGATAACTTTACACATGGATTGTTTGGCAAAGCCGTGGGCGTTGATGGGATTCGCTTTGATGAGAACTTTGGCAAAGTATTGTTTACTGGTTCAGTGAATAACATCAAGAACGCCACCAACGGTGATGCCAATACGCTTACCACTGCTCAACTTTCCGGAAAAATCAACGACAAGATAGGCTGGCGAGGCGGTTATTACTGGTCTGATGTTCCCGGTAGCAGTGTTACTACCTTAAATACTAATATTGGTTCTTTTAACAAGTCGGCTGGCTGGGCAGCAGGTTTTGACGTTAATCTTGGCAAAGTTAAGCTGATTGCTGACTATGTATCAACAGATCTTAAAGAAGCACAAAACCTGCCGACTTCCCCAAAAGGCTGGGCTGTTGAGCTTACCAGCGCCGTTAACGCTCCGCCTGTGTTCTATTCAGCCAAAAATCTTGTAGATTACAAGAAAAAAGGTGATTTCGGCTGGTCAGTAGCGTATCGCAGTGTTGATGCCGGAGCAATTCCGAGCGGAGCTGGTGGTTTTGACGCACAAGCTATGGCCAATCCGTCAGACAAATATAACACATTTTTGAGAGGCACTGACAATATAAAAGGTTTATTTGTTGCCTTCCAAAGTACTGTTGCTAAGAACGTAATTTGGACTATTGAGGGACAAGACCTGAAAATTAAGAACCGTAAATTAGCGAGTGATTTAACCTCCAGTGACATTGGCACAACGTATATGACAAAGCTTGAGTTCTTCTATTAAGATACAGTTACATTAACTACTAGATTGCTTAAGGGACCCCGACTTGTTCGGGGTCGTCCTTTATCTATTATGTATGCTCGAATTACCTTAAGGAGGTTGCAAAAAACGTGAAGAACTTTACCATTTCTGAGGTAATTGATTCTTTTGGTGTCAACAAGTTTACCTGGTCTATATTTTTCTTTCTCGGTATGGCAATGGTTTTCGATGGTTATGATTACATGGTCGTATCCTATACTATGCCGCAAATATCTGCTGAATGGGGTTTGAATAAGGTACAAACCGGTAGTCTGTCTTCCTGGAGTCTTTTTGGCTTAATCATTGGGGGCGCAGTGGCCGGCATAATTTCAGACAAAATTGGCAGAAGGAAAACATTGATTTACTCAATAGCTGCCTATTCACTTTTAACCATTCCTATCTACTTTGTCCAACGTTTTGAGTGGTATGCTTTCTTCCGTGTGTTGACTGGAGTGGGGTTAGGCGCTTGTATTCCTGTAGTAATAACGATGTTTTCTGAAACTACACCGACCTACCGGCGTGCAATGTTTATTACATTCGGTTTGGCATGGATGATTGTCGGGTGGGTATTGGGCGGGCTTATACCCACAGTGGTTGTTCCTCTATACGGTTGGAGGCTTTGTTATTTGATTGGAGGAGTACCGTTACTCTATGCCATTTTCTTGCATTTCAGAATGCATGAGTCGGCGCATTGGCTGGCTAATAAAGGACGGAAAGCTGAAGCTGTTAAGGTCCTTCAACATATTGAGAAGGTTGCTACCGGCAAAGTTACCGATTGGGATCCTAATGCTTTAGTAGTTCCGCCACAGCCCAAGGTTGTCGGTCCTAAGGCGCTTTTTTCCAAAGAATATAGGACAGTAACTGCTGGTGTCTGGATTACATATTTTTGTGGTTGCTTCATTGTTTATGGCATCAACGCCTGGCTGCCTTCATTGATGCTGGAGAAAGGGTTAAAGTTAACCTCGGCATATAGTTTGGCAATTGCCAATAATGCTGCTGCCATAATTGCCAATTGCTCGACCGGCTTTGTTGCGGAAATAATAGGGCGCAGAAAAAATCTCATTTTCAGCTATTTAATTGGCGGTGTGTCAATACTTGTTATGGCCTTCGTGCCCAGTAATTTTGCAGCCATCTTGGCAGCCAATATTTTTATGGGATTTGCTATTAACTATGCGATTACCGCTGGAATACCTCTAATGGCAGAGAGTTACCCGACAGAATTTAGGAATACAGGGGTAGCCTGGTGCCAAGCATTTGGTCGGATTGGGGGGGCATGTGCGCCTATTGTGGCCGGATTAATCATGACAATGAACCTAGGTCCCCATATGTCGTTTCTATTTTATATTATTCCGGCAGTTATCGGTGGATCAGCAGCCTATATTTTTGTTAAAAGGGAAACTAAAGGAAAATCCCTCGATCAACTTGCACAGGAAAGGACTAGTGTTGTATTGTAACCACAACACAGGCAGGGAAAATTCGGATTTTTGTCTAATCCAAAAGGTTGTACCAAGCAAAGCGCTAAACGCTGTTTGGGAAGACTTGGAGGACCATCACTCCAGTGGGTGCTGGTTACTTTATTAATGTGACAGGTATCTATATTGGCGGACTCGTGTGCCTAATAGCATTTTGCGTAATTGATACAGTGGCAATGAGCACTCTTTGATTTCGCAAAGTATAGTTAGAAAAAATAGATTAGAAAATAATTTCTGAAATCAAAGAATATATTGACAAATAAATATGAGTACGTTACTATTTATATAGATGTATATACAACAGTCGCAGATGGGAGGATTACGCTTTAATGTTAATTATCGGAGAACTTATTAATACCAGCCGAAAAGCTATTCGTGAAGCGGTTGAAACAAGGAATGCAGCATATATTCAAGAGGTGGCCAAACAACAGGAAGAAGCCGGCGCAAACTATCTTGATGTAAATTGCGGCACTATGGTTGGCAAAGAAATTGAGTGTATGGAGTGGCTGGTAAATAGTATCCAAGAAGTTACTGACTTGCCGCTTTGTATTGACAGCCCGGACGAAAATGCACTCAGAGCTGGTCTGGTTTTGGCAAAGACCGCTAATGGCAAGCGGATGATTAATTCCACCACGGCCGAAGAAAAACGTTACAAAGCAGTTATTCCGTTAGTGAAAGAATTTGACGCTAAAATCGTCGCTCTCTGTATTGAAGATGCCGGCATGCCGGAAACGGCTGAAGACCGACTAAGGATTGCCAGCAAGCTGGTTGACGATATGGAGAAAGAAGGCATTGAGCAGGATGATATTTATCTTGATCCGTTGATTAAGCCGTTAAGTACGAATGATAAGTATGGTAAGTCGGTATTAGATGCTATTTATGCTATTAAGCAAAAATATCCGGCCGTGCACCTTACTTGTGGATTGAGCAATATCTCTTACGGTTTTCCGAATAGAGCTGTTCTTAATCGGTTATTCGTAGTGCAAACCATGACAGTGGGAATGGATGGATATATACTGAATCCAACAGATAAAGCCATGATGGGCGTAGTATATGCTGGACAAGCTTTATTGGGCAATGATAGATATTGTAAAAATTATTTAAAGGCCCACAGAAAAGGGCTTTACGAATAATAGCTTGCAATGCGGAGGCTTTACTTAGATAATAATTGATTCAAAAATAATAATGGATATGGGGGATTGTAAAATGGCCAAAATTGATTTGGTAAAGGCAGTAACTGAGTTAGAAGAAGATTTAGTAATTTCGGCAGTAAATGAGCAACTTGCATCTGGCGTAGCAGCTGTTGAGATTCTTGGACAATTGCAAGAAGGAATGGAAGGCGTAGGTAAACTTTATGAAGCCGGTGATTACTACCTTTCTGAGTTAATTATGTCTGCGGAAGTATTTTCTAACGCAGCTGCTCTTTTGGGATCAGCTCTGGCAGAGGGCGGCGATAAAAAAGCCATCGGCACAGTTATTCTAGGAACAGTAAAAGATGATATTCATGATATTGGTAAAAATATTGTATCTACTATCTTAAATTGCAATGGATTTAAAGTAGTGGATATTGGCGTGGATGCACCAATTGAAACGTTTATTGATGCCATCAAAGCTCATAATCCGGATGTAGTAGGAATGTTTTGTTTGTTAACTACTGCGTTTGATGTAATGAAAGAGACCGTCGCGGCCGTTAAAGCTACTGGTACTAAAGCTACTGTTCTTGTTGGCGGTGGCCCTGTTGATGAAAATGTTGCTAAATGGTGTAATGCCGATGGGTATTGTAAGAATGCTTATGATGCCGTAGAAATGTCTAAAAAGGCTTCTAGCGCTAACTGAGTTCATTCTTTTGACATTTACACTGTGTTTTGTAGAAAATCTGATTAAAAGGAGGGTTTCCGCCGTGGACCAAGAAAAAATAAATATAAGTAATTGCAATAGTGATGAATTTGGCATGGCAAATTCCGCGAATCAGGACATTGCGATTCGGCAGGACACCCTGCCTGACAGTCAGCAAAACTCTACTCAAAACGTTCTGGAGGATGTACCACAGATTATCAATAGAATACAAAGTATTGCGAGAGAAATCGGTTGGCTTTCTGAACGCAAAGCTCCGGTGGAAAATGATAATGTCAATTCAGTCTCAAGCGTTGTTACCCGATTATGAATAGCAAAAGCTGCATTAACTGTCTTGGAAATACTCCGGGCTGCAGGGCAGTCCGGAGTTTCCAGGCGGAGAGAAGCCAAGCAAGACATGAGCAATTGCCTGATTCTTGAATAACAGCCTTTTTATGCGCACGATACAAGGCAAGAGCTACTAAATGTTGCTGAGAAAACACCTTATGCAACTTAAGTAAAAGGGTGGGAAGAGAATATGCGTATTTTGTTGTTTGGCGGGTTCTTAGGTTCGGGGAAAACAACTACCTTACTGCAAATAGCCAAATATATTACAGAAGACAAGCACGAGACAGTAGCGCTTATTGAAAATGAAATTGGCGAAGCCGGTATTGATGACAAATTGTTAGCTAATAGTGGCTTACAAGTAAAGCCGCTTTTTGGCGGCTGTGTATGCTGCCAGATTACAAGCGATTTAGTAACAGCAGTAAGAGAAATAAATGAAACCATTAAGCCAGACTGGCTAATGATTGAGATGACCGGTTTAGCTATCCCTGGAAATATTGCGAAACTAATCAATGAATACTGTAATTTTTATACAGGCTTTAAGACTATAACCATTGTAGATATGGCAAGGTGGCCTGAATTAAAAGAAATTCTTGGACCGCTTGTTACCAGCCAAATAGAAAAAACAGATTATGTTATTATTAACAAGGCAGATATTGCTGGTTCCGACAAAGCAGCAATTATCAGCGATATTCAGGAATTAGTCAATCATGTCCCGATTAAAGTAGCTAGTGCTACCGATAAATTGCCTTCAGATGTAATTGAGGAGGTAATTCATTTTGCATAAGCTCAAACATAAACTCACACGCAAACCGGTACAGGCCCATAAAAGCCTGACTGAGGCTACGATTTTTAGCAAAACATTTCTGTGTGTGTTTACGAAATCTGTTGCCAAGGTAAGGTTTGCAAAACTTGCAGAACGCTTGATACAAGATATTGGCAGGCCACTATCTCATAATGGAATTATTGTTGGACATATTAAGATACTTGCTAAACTGTCAGAGGAAGAATTTTTATTTTTATCGCTTACAAGGCTGGATCAGGTAGATATAAAGCCATCTGTTCAGTGGGAAAGCGAATTATCTGATACATGTAATAGTGTTAATTTGGATATCAACGTATTAGTCTTTGGGCATAGCAAAAAAGTTATTGAAGGAATAGTTACTGAATCACTTGCAATTTTACAACAGGAGACAATATGAGCGAACTTGGCAAGTGATATAATTAGGCCGTTTCAGCACTTATCTTTTAAATAGATAGGTGCGTTACATACATTTCACCAAAGAAGAACTGTCTCATAGCGGATACGGGTTCTTCTTTTTGGTTTATACCTTGAAATAGAGGAGGATTACCTATGAGCAAGGCTGCTTCGGCCTATATATTGCGTATTGAAGGCCGAGATCAGGATGTGCGCTGTGAGCGGGACAAAACTATTTTGCATTCTCTCATTGAGGGAGGTGTGTTTTTGGAAGCTAATTGCGGCGGCAGAGGTACCTGCGGCAAGTGCAAGATACAGGTTGTGCAAGGCCGAGTTATCGGCAGAAACGGGAGTGCAGTGCAGCCTGAACAAGAAAATATTTATCAGGCCTGCCAGGTATATCCGGCAGGAGACGTGACTATTTTACTGAAAAATACCGAGGCCAGTCAAAAAGGACAGGCTCTCGAAATCAATATTAATGATGATTTGCCATTAATTAAGAAAGTCGTCCTGAAACCGGCGTATCCCACTATAGATAACCATTATTCTTTGCAGGAAATGATTTATCAGGCGGTGGATGAACGAAGTACGGCAGTAAGTAATCTGAGCAGTCTAGATAACGCAGTAATTTTGCGGCAGTTAAATGGTGTGGTAGAAACTAAACCTGAGTGCATAACAATTACTATACTTGACAACAAAGTAACTGCTGTTGAGGCTGGGGACACGTCAGACCGGTTATATGGCTTGGGTTTTGATATAGGAACAACAACGGTTGTCGGTATGCTGGCAGATATCAACGCGAAGAAAATAGTTGCTGTGTGTTCAAAAAATAACCCACAGGCTTCTATGGGGGCTGATGTCATTTCACGGATTCAGGCTACCCATGAACTGGAGGGGGGCCTTGAAAGGCTGTCACAACTCATCAGGCAGTGTCTAAACGAGATTATTATTGAGTTATGCAACACGGCCGGGGTGGAACAAAACCATATTTATGCCGGAACAATTGCCGGAAATGCTACTATGGCTCATTTGGTTGCTGAAATTCCGCCGTCAACCTTAGTGCGTAAGCCTTATGCCGCATTGTTTAAATATATGTCGCCGCTTGATTCACGGGAGCTTGAACTAGATATACATCCACAAGGGAAGATTATTATATTGCCGAATATTGCAAGCTTTGTCGGTTCAGATACATCGGCTGCCATTTTAGCTGCAGATCAGGATATTGCCGAGGATACTATATTGTTGGTTGATTTAGGAACTAACGGGGAGATGGTTATCGGGCACGGCAATAGGATGTATGCTTGTTCTACGGCCGCTGGTCCCGCCTTTGAAGGTGCTCATATCCGGAATGGGATGAGGGCGGCAGACGGCGCGATTAGTGATGTTGTTATTACCCGTCAGGAAGTTCGGATACAGGTTATTGGCAATAGTAAGCCTGCGGGTATTTGCGGCTCAGGTATTGTAAAAGCGATTGCCGAGTTGCTTCGAGCAGGTATATTACATAAAAGTGGACGCTTTAACAATCCTGATCAGACAACATTGCCGGCTCATTTGCTGCGACGCCTGAAAAAACGGGATGGTCAATGGGAATTTATTCTCAGTGATGGAGAACAAAATGCCAGCGGGGTCGACATTTCAATTACGCAGGCTGATGTGCGCCAACTCCAGCTAGTGAAATCGTCAATTTGTACAGGTATTCAATTTCTAATGGAAAAGTACAATATTGGTACGCAAGTAAAGGTGTGTTTGGCTGGCGCTTTTGGTAATTATATTGATATTGACAGTGCCATAACAATTGGAATGTTGCCGGGGATTAAGCGGGAACAGGTTTCCTCTATCGGGAATGCTGCCGGGACTGGTGCTGTCTTGGCCTTGTTATCTGCGGAAAAAATGCAACGCTGCCTGACGATTGCCGCTAAAGTCAGTTACTTAGAGTTGGCAGCACAGCCAGAATTTCAAAACCGGTTTTTAAAAAATTTACATTTTCCCCAATAGTGTATCAAGTGAGAAAACATGCTACATCCTGATGAAGGGAGAGTAGCGTGTTTTTTAGGTTAGATACATGGTTTGACAAGATAACCTGTGTTCGTATACGATTTGTAGTAATAGTTGAACAAGGAGAGTTTGAGATGCTGCTGAAACTGTTGCGAATGATTGGACAAATCACGATTTTATGGGTTGTTTTTTTACTTGGTAACCAAATTGCCGCTGTCACCGGGTTGCCAATTCCAGGCACTGTATTTGGCATGGTTTTGCTCTTCTTTTTGCTGCTGTCAGGCATTGTCAAACTTAGTTATATTCAAGAAGCTGCTGATTTTTTGCTTAAGCATATGTTGTTTTTCTTTATACCGATAGCTGTCGGCCTAATGGATTGGGGAGCTGTGTTTTATGAACATGCTTTGGTGCTATCGGCAGCACGTGT
>Ga0074195_1003981_pt1 | contig 12837 bp, 24 predicted proteins | sample EPASupsiteHSE623_FD_64525 | JGI IMG/M metagenome (GOLD analysis project Ga0074195, IMG submission 64525) | Bioremediated contaminated groundwater from EPA Superfund site, New Mexico - Sample HSE6-23 | ecosystem: Environmental > Aquatic > Deep subsurface > Groundwater > Contaminated ...
TTCTCTTTCTTCTTTTCGATCTGGTCGATGATCTTCTGATCGGGGAAATTGGGCAGCTCCATGCCGAAGTACAGACCCATATTGAGCAGGATGAGCTTGATCTCGTTGAGCGACTTGCGGCCGAAGTTCTTGGTCTTCAGCATCTCCGCTTCGCTCTTCTTGACCAGTTCGCCCACATAGCGGATATTGGCGTTCTTCAGGCAGTTGTAGGAACGGACCGACAGGTCGAGGTCGTCGATGGTCTTGTAGAGATTCCAGTTGGTCTCTTCGGACGAATCGCCCGCCTTCTCCTCGGTCTCTTCCTCGATGGCGAAGTTGATGAAGAAGCGGGTGTGTTCCCGCAGGATCATCGCGGCGTAGGCGAGCGCATCGCGCGGCGTGAGCGAGCCGTCGGTCTCGACCTCGAGGGTGAGCTTGTCGTAGTTGAAGTTGTTCTTCACGCGGGCGCCGGTGATGGCATAGTTGACCCGGACGACCGGCGAGAAGAACGAGTCGATCGGGATATACCCTTCGCTGTAGAGCGACGCTTCATGACCCTCGGAAGGGACATAGCCGCGGCCCGACATGACGATCAGCTCCATCTCGACCTCGATGTTCTCGTCCATCTCGAAGAGCGGGAGATCCTTGTTGAGTATCTTGAGCGCGGCGGTCTCCGGGATATCGCCCGCGGTCACTTTGCCTTTCCCTTTGCGGCGCAGGACCAGATGGTGCATCTTGTCCTCGTGCGCCACGAAACGGATCTGCTTGAGGTTAAGGAAGACATTGATGACATCCTCCTTGACACCCGGTATGGAAGAGAATTCGTGCTCTACCCCTTTGATCTTGACGGCGATGATCGCCGATCCGCGGATCGAGGAGAGCAGTATCCGGCGCAGCGAATTGCCGAGCGTGATACCGTAGCCCTTCATGAGCGGATCGCAGACGAACCGGGCGTAGGTGCCAGCCTCGTTCTGCTCCACCACCTTCACTTCCTTGGGCATAATGAGCGTTTTCCAGTTCGAACGATACATCCCTCGCACCTCTTAGTTTACTTTGAATAAAGCTCGACGATGAGGTTCTCCTTGATGTCGGCAGAGACATCGGAGCGTTCGGGCTCGCGGAGCACCGTACCTTTGAATGTCTCTTTCTCGAGCTGGAGCCATGTCGGTATCTGGGTCCGTTCGCCGGCGTACTCGAGGGACGCCTTGAACACGGGACTCGTACGGCTGCGCTCCTTTATCTCTATCACGTCGCCCTGCTTGAGGACATACGACGGGATATCGGTGATCTTGCCGTTGATGAGGAAATGACGGTGATTGATGAGCTGACGCGCCTGCGAACGGCTCGACGCCATGCCGAGACGGTAAATGACGTTGTCGAGACGACGTTCAAGCAGGTTGAGCAGGTTCTCGCCGGTGGCGCCTTTTTTCTTGTTGGCGCGATCATAGAACAGCCGGAACTGGCTTTCCAGCAGGCCGTACATGAATTTCACCTTCTGTTTTTCACGCAGCTGCACGCGGTAATCGGTGGTGCGCTTCTTGTCCTTGCCGTGCTGGCCGGGGCCGAACGGACGACGATCGAACGCGCATTTTTCCGAATGGCACCGCTCGCCTTTCAGGAAGAGCTTGGCGCCCTCCCGACGGCAGACCTTGCAACTACTGTCCTTGTACTTGGCCAAAGCTTCCTCCTTTTACGATAAAAGTTTACGCTTCGAGTTATTACACTCTTCTCCGCTTCGACGGCCGGCACCCGTTGTGCGGGATCGGCGTGATGTCGCGGAGCAGCATGATGTTGTAACCGGCGTTCCCGAGCCCGCGGATGGCCGCCTCGCGGCCGTTACCGGGACCTTTCACATATACGCTGAGGGTGCGCAGGCCGTATTCTTTGGCCTTCTTGCCCGCATCCTCGGCCGCCATCTGCGCAGCGTAGGGGGTCGACTTCTTCGAGCCGCGGAAACCCTTGAGCCCCGCGCTCGACCAGCCGAGCACATTACCGCTGACATCGGTGATGGTGACGATCGTGTTGTTGAACGAGCACTGGATGTAGGCCAGCCCCGTTTGAATATTCTTCCGGACCTTCTTCTTCTTTTGTTCGACCATTTTCTTCTCCCGCCTACTTCTTCTTCATCATGTTACGGCGCGGTCCCTTACGGGTACGGGCGTTGGTATGCGTCCGCTGCCCCCGGACCGGGAGCCCCTTCCTGTGCCGCAGACCGCGGTAGTTACCGAGATCCATAAGCCGCTTGATATTCATGATGGTCTCCTTGCGGAGATCGCCTTCCACCGAGTGATCCTTTTCTATGATCTCTCTGATCTTGACCGCCTGCGCTTCGCTGATATTGTCGGTCTTGAGATTGACATCGATCCCCGCCTTATCAAGTATCGAACGCGCGCTGGAACGGCCGAGACCGTAGATGTAGGTCAGCGCTATTTCCATCCGCTTGTTCCGGGGCAGATCTACTCCCGCGATACGAACCAAGGTGCACCTCCTATTACGACTTATCCCTGTCTCTGCTTGTGCTTGGGGTTCTCACAGATGACCCGAAGCGTCCCGTTGCGCTTGATGATCTTGCACTTGGTGCAGATCTTCTTGACCGAAGCCCTGACTTTCATCTCTTCACCTCTAGTCTATGTTCGCTTTCATGCGATGGATGATCCGACCGCGGGTCAGGTCGTACGGTGACAACTCGACCTGCACGCGATCGCCCGGAAGGATCCGGATAAAATATTTCCGCATCTTGCCCGATACATGGGCAAGCACCTGATGCTTATTCTCAAGTTCGACCCGGAACATGGCGTTGGGCAATGTTTCCACTATCGTCCCTTCAAGAACTATCCCTTCTTCCTTGGCCATTCCTTCCTCAATAAAGCACCGAGAATCTACCCATCTTTACCGTTTTTTCAAACTGATTTTGGCGCTTAGCAGCAACGCTTTGACATCATTAAATATTTCATCCTCCGTGCGGGAGGACTCGATCTCGGTGAAATTCCCTTTTTCCTGTGCAGAGATATGCTCGACCATCGGCGCGGTCGACTTGCGGTATTCGGCCAACCGGTTGCGTACGACCGTTTCGTTATCGTCGGAGCGGCGTATCAATTTCCCTTTTTTACACTGCGGACAATCATCATTCTCGGCGACCGTTCCCGCAAGCGTCGTAAAAGGGGTGAAACAGGTATTGCAAGTAAGCCGGCCGGTGAAACGGCGCAGGATATGGTCGTCGTCGACCGAGAAATAAAGGAACGAATGCGCCATCTCTTTTTCGGCCAAGTAACGCTTGACCATCTCATACTGCCCGACGGTACGGGGAAAACCATCCACCAGGAAAAGCGCGGTCCCCGTCGTATCGCCCAACCGTTCGGCGCTGTCGCGGAACAGGGCCATGACGATATCGTCCGAAACGAGCTTACCGGTATCGATAAGCGCCTTTACCTGCATGCCGAGTTCGGTCTTCCGAGCGATATGGTATTTCAGTGCGTCGCCGGTCGAGAAGGAACTCCCCTCGAAGGTATCGAGGATACGCCGTATCTGAGTACCTTTTCCCGATGCCGGTTTACCGAGAAGGAAGAAGAGTCGATGCATACCGCTGTGCGCCATCGTGGGGTTATCTACTTCTGCTCTTGACGAGCGATCCCTTACCGCCGATGGAGAAGCCCTCATAGTTGTTGCTGATGAGGTACGATTCTATCTGCGAAGCGGTATCCATAGCGACGCCGACCACGATGAGTATCGAGGTGCCGCCCATATAGAACGGGAGTCCCATCTTGAGACGGAGCAGATCGGGGATCAGGCAGACCGCCGAAAGATAAATGGCGCCGCCGAAGGTGATCTTGGTGAGCACCTTATTGATATAGTCGACCGTCTCTTTGCCGGGACGGATACCGGGAATATAGCCGCCGTTCTTGTTGAGATTCTCGGCGACATCCTCGGTCTTGAACTGGACAAAGGTATAGAAGAATGCGAAGAATATGATCAGGAAGATGTAGAGCAGTTCATAGAGCCAGCCGCCCGGATTGAGCATCGTCTGGAGTGTACCCATCCACTCGGCATTCAAAAAGCCGCCGATGGTGGCCGGGAAAACGAGAAGTGCGCTGGCGAATATCGGCGGGATGACGCCGGAGGTGTTTATCTTGAGCGGCAGATAGCTGTTCTGCAGAGAACGACCGCCGTTCACCCGACGCGCATATTGTATGGGTATCTTTCGCCGCGAACTCTCCACGAAGACGATGATGGTAAAGGACACCACCAGAACTAGAATAAAAACGACCAGATGGAAGGGCCGTATCATCTCTTCGTTGAGGTATTTCACCAGCTGGGCGAACATGTTGGGGAAGCGGGCCACGATGGAGGCGAAGATCAGGAGCGATATGCCGTTGCCGATACCGCGCTCCGATATCTGTTCGCCGAGCCACATCAGGAACATGGTACCGGTCGTCAAGGTGATGACCGTGGTGAGCCGGAAGAACCAGCCCGGATCCTGCACGACCACCTCGCCGGCGCGGCCGGTAAGGCTTTCAAGGAACTTCGCCATCATAAGACCCTGGAAGATGCACAGGAACACCGTACCGTAACGGGTGTATTGGGTGATCTTCTTCTGCCCCTGATCGCCATCTTTCTGCATCTCACCGATCTGAGGGATAACGACCGCCAGAAGGGAGAATATGATGGAGGAGCTGATATAGGGCATGATGCCGAGTGCGAATATGGAAAGCTGTTCGAGCGCGCCGCCCGAGAACATGTTGAACAGACCGAGGATCGTGGTCGACCCTTTGGTCGCCATGATGTCGGCCATGATGTTCTTATCGACGCCCGGCGTGGTGACATAGATGCCGAGACGGTAGACCGCAAGGATGAACAGGGAGAAGACCACGCGCTCCCGAAGGTCGGGGATCTTGAAGATGTTCGAGAGTATCCTGCTAATCAAGCTTCAGTTCCTCCGCTTTGCCGCCGCTTTTCTCGATCGATTCCTTCGCACCCTTGGTGAATTTATGAACGATCACCGTAAGCGGATGTTTCAGCTCGATGCGACCGATGATCTTGACACACGCCTCGGTCCCTTTGCAAAGACCCATCTCGGCCAGCTTGGCAACATCGACGGTCGTTCCTGCCGCCAGTTTCTCGAGGTAACGAATATTGATCTCGGCGACCTCGGTACGGAATATATTGAAGAAGCCTCTTTTGGGAAGACGTCTGACCAGCGGCATCTGACCGCCTTCGAAACCTCTGCGAACCGATTTGCCGGCGCGCGATTTCTGGCCTTTGTGCCCCTTGGTCGAGGTGCGACCGTGTCCCGATCCGGCACCGCGCCCGATGATCTTCTTCGATTTGAGTCCTTCGGGCTTTTTCAGTTCATGGAGACGCATGGGCTACTCCTTATTTTTTCAGCTGATAGTCAGTGATCGTGAGATTGCGCTTCGCCTGCACGTCATCGATGTTCTCCATCGACAGAAGTGCATGGATGGTCGCCTTGGCCATATTGTGCGGGTTGCTCGAACCGATGCTCTTGGTCAGGATGTCGGTCACCCCGGCCACTTCAAGCACCGAACGGACCGCTGAACCGGCGATGACGCCGGTACCGTTGGCGGCGGGACGCAGGAACACGCGACCGGCGCCGAATTCACCCACGACCTCATGCGGAATGGTCCCGCCGGTCAGAGTGACGCGGCACAGATTCTTGCGCGCCCGCGCTATCCCCTTCTTGATAGCTTCGGGAACTTCGCGCGCCTTGCCCAGACCCAGCCCGACATGGCCATGTCCGTCGCCCACCACCATGAGCGCCGCGAAGCTGAAATTCTTACCGCCCTTGACGACCTTGGCAACGCGATTCACGTAAATAAGCTTCTCGTGAAGGTCCAATCCGTCCGGGTTGATCGGCTTATGCTTCTCTTTCATCCTAACGCCTCGTATCGTTCGTTAAAATTCCAATCCGCCTTTACGCGCCGCTTCAGCAAGCGCCTTGACGCGACCGTGGTACAGATATCCGTTACGGTCGAAGACCACCGTGGAAATGCCTTTCGCCTTGCACTTCATCGCGATGAGCTCGCCCACCTTGGCCGCATCGGCCTTCTTGTCGGCCTTTTCGCCCTCGGGAGCCTTATAGTCCTTGCTGATGGTCGAGGCCGACACGAGGGTCGCGCCCTTCACGTCGTCAATGACCTGCGCATAGATGTTCTTGCCGCTGCGGAACACCGAAAGACGGGGCCGCTCGGTGGTCCCGTGTATCTTCTTGCGGACCGACGCCTTCCGTTTGTCGTGCCGCGCTATCTTGCTTTTGCTATTCATATCGGGCCTCCCCTTGTTTACTTACCGGCAGCCTTACCGGCTTTGCGTCTGATGACCTGGCCGCGATAGCTGACGCCCTTTCCTTTGTAGGGTTCAACCGGGCGCAGTGCCTTTATCTTCGCCGCGAAATCACCGAGCAACTGTTTGTCGGCGGCGGTCAGCGTGATCTCGTTGACCTTCACCTCGGCGGTGATCCCTTTGGGGATCTCGAGTTCGACGGGATGGGAGAAACCGAGTGCGAAACCGATCTTGTTCCCTTTCATCTCGAACTTATAACCCGTTCCCTTCACTTCAAGCACCTTGGTGAAGCCGGTGGTGACGCCGACGACCATATTGCTGAAGAGCATGCGGAACAATCCGTGAAGCGATTTGCTCTCTTTCTCTTCGTCCTTGCGTTCCACGATGATGGTATTATTCTCGATGCGTACCGATACTTTCGGATGCACCGTCCGTTCGAGGGTGCCTTTCGGGCCCTTGACCCGGAGCACGTCCCCCTTCAGCGATACCTCGACCTTGCTGTCGAAGGGTATCGGTCTTTTTCCTATTCTTGACACGGTTTACCTCCTCGTTACTACCAAATATTGCACAGAAGCTCGCCGCCGATGTTGAGCTCGCGCGCTTTCTTGTCTGTCAGGATGCCTTTTGAGGTCGACACGATGCAGACCCCAAGTCCGGCGCGTACATACGGGATATCCTTGGCCGGCATGTAGACGCGGCATCCGGGCTTGCTGACCCGCTCGATGTGCGAGATGACCGGTTTGCCGCGATGATACCGGATATCGACCGCTATCGTCTTCTTGGCACCGACCATGGTGACGCGAAAATCGCTGATGTAGCCTTCGTCCTTGAGGACCTGGCTGATCCCCTCGACGACGCGGGAGGCGGGAATGCCGACGACCGTTTCATGGTCGGCCCGCATGGCGTTGCGTATCCGGGTAAGGTAATTGGATATCAGATCATTCATAGTGTTCCTCCCTTACCAGCTCGATTTGGTGACGCCGGGAATAAGCCCGTTGGTCGCCAATTTGCGGAAACAGAGCCGGCACATGTCGAATTTTCTAATGTAGGCACGGGCGCGGCCGCACAGCGGACAACGGTTATGGAACCGCGTCGTGAAGGTCGGCTTTCTGACCGCCTTGAGCCTCATCGTCAATCTGGCCACTGATCGTCCTCCTTATCTTGCTTTCTCAGTTATTGAACGGCATGCCGAACATCTTGAGGAGCGCCTTCGCCTCTTTATCATTGCGGGCGGTGGTGCAGATCGTGACATTCAGACCCTTGGTCGTCTCGACCTTGTTGAAGTCGAGCTCAGGGAATATCATGAAATCCTTGATGCCGAGCGTATAATTGCCCCGACCGTCGAACGCCTTCCCGGAGATACCGCGGAAGTCCTTGACGCGGGGAAGCGCGACCGAAACGAGCCGGTCAAGGAAATCGAACATGCGATCCCTGCGCAGGATGACCGAGGTACCGATGGGCATGCCTTCGCGAAGCTTGAAGGTCGCGATCGACTTACGCGCCTTGTTGATGACCGGTTTCTGGCCGGCGATCGCGGTCAGCTCCTTCACCGCATCCTCAAGTATCTTCTTGTTGGCGATCGCTTCGCCGACACCCATGTTCAGGACGATCTTCTCGATGCGCGGGATAGCCATCGGGTTGGTTATGCCAAGTTCTTTGGCAAGAGCGGGACGGACCTCATTGTCGTAGAAGGTGCGCATCCTGCTGACATATTTCGGCTGCTTCTCGGCCGCCGGAGCCTTTTCTTTGGGGGCCTTCGGCTGCTTCTCGGCCGCCGGGGCCTGTTCCTTAGCCGCTTTCTGCTGCTTCTCAGCCATCGATCCTCTCCACTTATTCTATGGTTTCGCCGCATTTGCGGCAGAAGCGGACCCGCTTGCCGTCGCCCAGCTGTTTGCGCCGGAATGAGGTCGCTTCAGAGCACTTCGGGCAGACGGCCTGTATGTTCGAGACATGAATGGGCATCGCCTTGTCAACGATCCCCGCCTCGCGGTTCGGTCCCTGCTTCTGGTGCTTCTTATAGACGTTGATGTTCTCAACGATCACCTTTTCGTCTTTCGCGAGGACGCGAAGGACCTTACCGGTCTTTCCTTTGTCCTTGCCGGTGATGACGCGGACCGTATCGTTCTTTTTGATGTTCGCCATCGTAGTCATAGTATTCTCCTTACAGGACCTCAGGGGCCAGCGAGATGATCTTCATGAAACCCTTCGTCCGGAGCTCACGCGCCACCGGGCCGAAAACGCGGGTACCGACCGGCTCATAGTAATCATCGAGTATAACGACCGCATTGTCGTCGAAACGGATGTACGAGCCGTCCTCGCGCTTGAGTTCCTTGGCCTGCCGCACGATGACCGCCCGTTTCACTTCGCCCTTCTTCACCTTACCTTTCGGCTCGGCGTCCTTGACCGAAACGACGATAACGTCACCGATGCCGGCATAGCGCCGTTTGGAACCGCCGTACACCTTGATGCACTGCACTTCTTTCGCGCCCGAATTATCGGCGACGGCCAGTCTTGATTGTTCCTGTATCATGACTTACCCCCCGCCTGCGCCGTGCTCTTCTCGACCTTATCGACCACGAGCCACCGTTTCCGCGCACTGACCGGAGCGCATTCGCGGATACGGACGCGGTCACCGCTCTTACAAAGATTCTGTTCGTCGTGCGCCATGTACTTTTTGCGCGCGGTGACCATCTTCTTATACAGCGGGTGTTTGTAGCGGCGCGTCACCATGACGGTAACGGTCTTGTCGGCCTTGTCGCTCACTACCACGCCGGTAAGTGTTCTTTTATGGCTTTCTGTTTTCATCGGTTACCTCTTATCCACAGCCTTGTTCTCGGTAAGGAAGGTATTGATACGGGCGATATCCTTCCTGACCAGCCTGATGCGGGATGAGTTCTGGAGCTGTCCCATGGCCTTCTGGACCCGCAGGTTGAAGTGCTCCTCCTCAAGAGTATGGAGCATCTCCTTGAGCTCCTCCGCGTTCTTTTTCTTCAGTTCCGTCGTCTTCATTTTATCTCGTCTCCCTTCACAACGACCTTGGTCTTTATCGGAAGTTTGTAGGCGGCGAGCCGAAGCGCCTCTTTCGCGGCGGCGACATCGAGATCGCCAAGCTCGAACAGTATCCGACCCGGCTTGATGACGCAGACCCACTCCTCGGGATTGCCCTTGCCCTTACCCATTCTTGTTTCCTGCGGCTTCTTGGTGATCGGCTTATCGGGGAACACCCGTATCCACATACGGCCGCCTTTACGGGCGATACGCATGATGGCCACGCGCGCCGCCTCGATCTGACGGCTGGTGATCCAGCCGCTCTCGAGCGCCTTGAGGGCATACTCGCCGAAATCGATGGCATTGCAGGAGGTGGCGATGCCGGCCATACGGCCTTTCATCATCTTCCTATATTTTACCTTGTTCGGCATCAACATGACGACTACCTATCGCTTGAGTTAATTCTTTTTTCCGCCCTTACGCTTGGCCTCAAACCGTTTTGAGACCTCGCCTTTGTATATCCACACCTTGATACCGATCGTGCCGTAGGTGGTCATCGCGGTTGCCTGTCCGAATTCAATGTTGGCACGCAACGTGTGGAGCGGTGTCCGTCCTTCGTGGTAGCGCTCGACCCGCGCGATCTCGTTGCCGCCGAGACGTCCGCCGACCTGCACCTTGATCCCTTCGATGCCGCTCTTTATCGCGTTGCCCATCGCCCGTTTCATGACGCGGCGGAAATGGGCCCGCTTCTCGATCTGTTCGGCGATGCTCTCGGAAACGAGTTGAGCGTCGATCTCGGGCTTCTTCACCTCTTCGGGCTGCACGAATATCTCCTGCGCCCCTTTGGCGATCTTGGCGACGATCGACTTTATCTTCTCGATGCCCGCGCCTTGCTTACCGACGATGATGCCGGGTTTGGCGGCGTGCAACGTGAGTTTAAGTTTGTCGCCGGAACGCTCGATATTGAGGTTCGAGAGGCCGGCAGCGTAGAACTCCTTCTTTATCTCCTTGCGGATCTTGATGTCCTCATGAAGCCACTTTGCATAGCTCCGGTGCGAATACCAAACGGAATTCCACGTTCTCGTGATGCCGAGCCGCAGACCGATGGGATTGACTTTCTGACCCAAGCGACACCTCCTGCTGTATTATGCTTCTTTTACGCTCTGTTCGCCGACCTCTATGGTCACGTGGCTCGTCCGTTTCACGATGCGGCTGGCGCGGCCATGCGACTTCGTGATGAAACGTTTCCACATCGGTCCCTCATCGACCGATATCGCCGTGACGAACAGCTTGTCGGGATCGAGGCTGAAGTTGTTCTCCGCATTGGCAATGGCCGAGTTGAGAAGTTTCTTCAGTGCGCCCGCGGCGCGACGGTTGGTGAAATCGAGGATGTTCTGCGCATCCTCGGCCCGCTTGCCGCGAATGATATCGGCTACTTCCCGGACACGGCGCGGACTCATCCGGTAATATTTCAAGGTGGCCTTTACGGTTCTCGTTTCCATTGCCTCTCTCCAGCTCGCAAGAAATAAAGCGGGGGTACTCTATTCATTTTCCTCAGTTTTGCAACTTATTTTTTCTTCTCACCAGCGTGACTACGGAAGGTCCGTGTGGGGGAGAATTCGCCCAACTTGAACCCGACCATCTCTTCGGTGACAAAGACCGGAATGAACTTCTGACCGTTATGCACGGCGAAGGTGAGCCCCACCATCTCCGGCAGTATCGTCGAGCGGCGCGACCAGGTCTTTATCGGTTTCCGGTCACCCGAATCGATCGACTTGACGACCTTTTTCCAGAGGTGTTCATCAACGAACGGCCCTTTTTTAATTGAGCGCGGCATGTATCCTCCCTCGTTCTCGCGGTTTATCCTGTTGTATTACTTTTTCCCACGCCGACGGATCCGGAAGCGATCGGTCCGCTTGCTGTTGCGCGTCTTGTAGCCTCTGGTCGGCATACCCCACGGAGAGACCGGATGACGGCCGCCCGCGGTCTTACCTTCGCCACCACCATGCGGGTGATCGATCGGGTTCATGACAACGCCGCGCACCTTCGGCCGACGGCCGAGCCAACGCGTTTTTCCCGCCTTGCCAACGTGAATATTGGCGAATTCCGAGTTGCCGACCTGCCCTATCGTGGCGCGGCAATCAAGATTGATAAGCCGGATCTCGCCCGACGGCATTCTAACGGTGGCATAATCGCCCTCCTTACCGAGGAGCTGAATGCCGGCCGCCGCGGCGCGCGCTATCTGCCCGCCCTTGCCGATCTTGAGCTCGACATTGTGCACAAAGGTGCCCACCGGTACGTAGCGAAGCTTCATCGCATTGCCGGGACGGACATCGGCATCCTTATCGGCGCTGATGATCGTGTCGCCGACCGCGATCTTCTCGGGGGCGATGATGTAGCGCTTGTCGCCATCAAGATAATGGATAAGCGCGATGCGGGCATTGCGGTTCGGATCGTATTCGATCGCCGCGATCTTGCCGGGAACGTTGATCTTGTCGCGCTTGAAATCGATGATGCGGTACAGCCGCTTGTTGCCGCCGCCGCGATGACGCGTGGTGATCCGACCATGAGCATTACGACCGCCCGTCTTTTTAATGGAGCGGACCAGCCCCTTCTCGGGCCGTTTGCTCGACAGCTCGGAGTGATCGGCCACCGACATGTTCCGCCGGCCCGCCGATGTGGGGTTGTAGATCTTGATACCCATCTTCTATTCCCCTTTGTGGTTATACACCTTGGATAAAGTTGATGCTGTAGCCCTTCTGCAGGGTCACATAGGCCTTTTTGCGGTTGTTGCGCTTCCCGACGACCCGCTTCACGTGCTTGACCTTGCCACGCACGATGACGGTATTGACCTCCTTGACCTTGACATCAAAGAGATTCTCTATCGCCTCTTTTATCTCTTCTTTCTTGGCGTCCATAGCGACCTCGAAGAGATACCCTTTGTCCTCGCCGCGCGAGAGCGCCGTCGATTTCTCGGTGATGATGGGGCGCTTGATTATGCCGAAATACTGTAGTTTTTTCATGACGCGTAGACCTCGTTGATGTATGCCGCCGCCTCTTCGGTCATGATGATGGTCTTGTAGGCGACTATGTCGTAAAGGTTCACTTGCGTGAAGTGCAACACCAGATATTCCGGTATATTGCGTACGCTCATGACGAAGTTGTCCTCGCTATCGCCGGTGAGGATGATCGCTTCCGGGATGTTCCAGGTCTTCTTAAGGAGCGTAGCCGCCGCCTTGGTCTGGATCTTCTCGAAGTTGAATCCTTTCACGACGAACAGGTTGCCGCTCTCAAAACGCTCCGAAAGGACCGCCTTGACCGCCAGACGACGTTTCTTGGTCGGCACGGTGTAAGAGTAGTCGCGCGGCTGAGGGCCCAATATGACATAACCACCCCGGCAGATACCGGCGCGGGTCGTACCGCGGCGGGCGCGGCCGGTACCTTTCTGGTGGAACGGCTTGGAGTTACCGCCTGAAACGGTCGAAACGGTCTTGGTCGCATGGGTCCCTGCGCGCCAACCGGCGGTCTGCATGCGGACCGTCTCGTAGACCGCCACCTGTTTCTCCTGCCAAG
>Ga0074195_1003982_pt1 | contig 12836 bp, 8 predicted proteins | sample EPASupsiteHSE623_FD_64525 | JGI IMG/M metagenome (GOLD analysis project Ga0074195, IMG submission 64525) | Bioremediated contaminated groundwater from EPA Superfund site, New Mexico - Sample HSE6-23 | ecosystem: Environmental > Aquatic > Deep subsurface > Groundwater > Contaminated ...
GGTCTCCGGCGAGGGAACCGCGCCGCGAGCGGCGGCAAGCGCCAGCTGGCAGCGCCGGTACGCCTCCAGCGCTTCGATGGGCCTGCCCTGACGATGACGGCAGTGCATGAGGTGTCGATAGGTCGCCTCCAGGGCGTCGTCGACCTCCAGGCAACGCTCGAAGCAGTCCGCCGCCCGGTCCCACTGCGCGGCGTCTTCGAGGATAAGGGCCAACTGCCAGAGCGCTTGCAGCCACTTGCCGCGCAGATGCGCGGCGGGGGCTTGGGTCCACCATTCGCCGTTGTCGGCGCCGAGAAAGGGGCCCCGGTAGAGGGCCACGGCCTGTTCCAGGAGCGCGCGTCTCCGGTCGTTCCGGCCCTGTCGCCCTGCCTGCTCGGCCAGGGCCAGCAACCGCTTAAAGGCGATCGCGTCCACCCAGCAGAGCTGCTGGTTGAGGCTCAACCGGCCTGCGCGGAAGACGACGGCATCCGGGCGGCCAAGCAGTTTCCGCAATCGGTGCAGGGTCACCTCCATGGCCTGATGGGCCATGTCGCCCTCGGCGTCGGGCCAGAGGGCGTCGCTCAGCCGTTCCTCGGAAACCTCGCTTGCACCCATGGCGATCAGCGCCTTGAGCAGGGCCAGGGGTTTTCGCTGGGCCTTGCGGCCAAAGGTCACGGGCTTGCCGTCCATCAAAAGGACCGTCTCCCCAAGGGTGCGGATGGCGACCGGCCAGGGCCACCGTTCGAGATGTGTCGGCGGTCGCTCCGGGGTCAGCCCGCGCCGCCGGAGGATCAGCTGCACATGGTCCGTTTCGATGTCCGCCTCCAGGGCCCGCTCGCATAAGTCCAGGAGCAGCCGCGGATCGTCGCACATGCCGTACACATGGCCGCCGCGTCGGGCAAGGGTGAGGGACTGGCGCAGTCGGTCCAGTCCCAGAGCTTCGTCGCCGTCGGTCAAGGCCAGGTCGGCCTCGATGAGCAGCGCGATCGAGAGGAGGAAGCGGCAGTCGGCTTCCTGGGCGAACCGGCGGGCCTGGCCAAGGAGAGGCACTGCTTCCTCCTGCTCGCCCGCCAGGACATGAAGCCGCGCCAGGAGCAGGCGATTGTCGGCGATAACCAGGGCGCCGCCCACCTGCAGCGACAATTCCAGGGCCAACTTGCCGTCGGCCAGGGCCTGCGGGATATTTCCCTCGATCAGCGCCATCCGCGCCGACTGCGCGTGGAAAAAGGAGCGGGCCCAGGGCGACCACTGCTCACGGGGCGGCATCCGCGCAAGCCAGCTTCTGGCGCCATCCGTATCCAGCCGACCTAGGCAGCTCGCCACGGCGCCGATGCAGGCCCAGGCAGTCTCAGCCTCGGATTGCAGGCCCGTGTGCCGTGAGAGTTCCAGCAGATTGTCGACTGTCCGCAGCATCTCCTGGTGCTGACCGGCGCAGAAATAGGCGCGCATCAATGACGAGAGGTGCAAGATTTTCAGCAGGGGCTGGTCCGGGAAGGCCTCGGCGAGCTGACGCATGCGCTCCAACAGGGGCAGGGCCTCGCTTGCACCACGATAGAAGAGCCGCCGCCAGTAGAGGGTGCGCAGGGCGTGCATCTTGAGCGTCGCGGTCGTCTCATTTTCCGTCAGGTCCTCGACCCGCCGCTCCAGGTGCTCGGCATTCGGAGGGGGGCGGTCCCGGAACCCCCAGGCCATCACCAGGCTCGACAGGGCGGTTGCCTCGACTTCGGTGGGCAAAGCGTCGAGATCGACGGTCAGTTCGCCGAGCACGTCCTGCCAACGGTCGATGGCGGGGAAATCCTCGTAGCTGAACAGAATGGCCGCTATGCACCACGATGCGGCCAGAACGGCGCCCACCCGATCTTCCTGGGCATGGAAGCCGGCAAAGGCCTGCTCGAAGCAGCCGCGCGCCTGGGGCGGGGCGAGGAAGACCCGGCTCATCCCCTTCCAGTACAGCAGCCAAGGGTTGCCCGCCACCACCTCGTCGGGCAACCGATCCACCCACCGGTGCAGCGCGAGGTAGCGCCCCTGGCGCATCATCTCCGGCGCGTGGGACAGGATGATGCCGCTCATTCCCTGCCAGTCGGCTATTGCGGTCAGCAGCCCGACGGCTGCCTCGTCCTGGGCGTCGCTCTCAAGGATTGCCGCCGCCTTGCGCTGAAGCGCGACATATTCCTCGGGCGGCAGGACGCGGCGGGCCTGGGCGAGGAGAAATTCGCGGAACAGCGGATGGTAGCCAAAGGCACCTTTCGGTCCGTGGTGGCGGGCGACGAAGAAGTTGCGCCGACTCATCCGCCGCAACCTCTCTCCAGCCTCGGCTTCGCTCAGCAGTTCCTCGGCCATGGCTCCGGTCATCTGGGGAAAATGGGCGGTGGCCAATAGAAAACGTTGCGTCTCTGGCGGAAGATCGGCGAAAACTTCGCGCATGAAGTAGCGAAACGCGCCTTCGAAGAACCGGTCGTCCGTCAGCGCGGGCAGGTCGTGCTCGTGCGCCGCAGCCTCGAAGCAGAGGATGAGCCCGGCGGCCCAGCCGTCGCAGGCGGCGTGCAGCCGGTCGGCGATCTCGGGCGGGGTGGGGCGGCGGGAGCGCAACGCGAGCAGGCAGCGGGTTTCCTCCCCGGTCAGGCGCAACGCCTGCCAATCGAGCAGGGCCAGTTCGTCGTTGGCCTGCAGGCGGATCAGCGAGGCCGGCGGGGCGTTGCGACTCAGCACGATCGCATTGATCCCCGGCGGGATGCGGGAGAGGGCCAGGGGCATGATCTCGTGGAGCGGGGCGTCCTCGGGCACGTCCTGGTAGTTGTCGAAGACGAGCAGTGCGGGCTTGGGCAGGCGGCTGAACAAGGCCTCGAAAAAACGGAGGGTGAAGGTCGGAATGCCCTGGAGATATTCCGCGGTCAACAGCGGCAGGCGGCCGCGTTTTTTCGGCGTGGCCTGGATCGCCGCCTGGCCCAGGTGATGGAAGAAGGTCGCCAGGTCGGCGTCGCCTTGGTCGCATTGATACCACAGGCAGGGCAGGCGCCGCGCTTCGGCGTAGCTGCTGGCCAGCGTGGTCTTGCCGGCGCCGGCGGGGGCGGCGATCCAGATCGCCGGATGCTCGCGCAGGCCATCCATTCGCTCGAACAATCGCTCTCTGGGGTAAATCTTGGTTGCGGAGGGGCGGGTGAATTTGATCATGTGTTGGTTGAAACCCGAGAGCGAGGACGGCTATGCTGTGTGACCGGGAGGCAATTTAGCGTGTTGTTATTTGAGATTAAAGGTTTTTTTGCAATGCCCGCTTCTTTTGCCGGGCCTGCGCCATCAGGAGACGAACAGTCATGCAAATCAAGGAATTTTCCGCGGCCTGTGGCCTATCGCCGCACACCTTACGGTACTATGAAAAAATCGGGCTGTTGCCGACGGTCGGGCGGAGCGGCAGCAACCACCGCCGCTACACCGAGGAGGATCTCCGCTGGATCGAGTTCATCAAACGGCTCAAGGCCACCAACATGCCTCTGGCTGAAATTCAGCGCTACGCCGTCTTGCGCCAGCAGGGACCGGGCACCGAGGCGGCACGGATGCAGCTGCTGATCGACCATGCCCGCAAGTTGGAACAGGTCATTGCCCAGAAGCAGGAGCACTTGCAGATCCTCCACAAAAAGATCAATTTTTATCGGGACGTTCTGTGCCGATAATTTCTTCTTGACTTCGAGTCGACTCGAAGATGTAGGGTGAGACCATCAACAACGCCCCTGGAAAGATCAAAGGCGGAGAAACTGCCTTTCCTGGCCGAGGCTGCAACCCGATGGAGGAACTATGCAGCAATCAGAGCGTTTTCAGCGCGGTTGGCAACGGCTGCGCGAGGTGGATGGCGAGGTCGGCGAGCGGGTGGTGGCGGCCCTGGCCGACATCGCTCCGGACTTTGCCACCTACCTGGTCGAATTTCCCTTTGGCGATATCTATAGCCGGCCCGGCCTGGATCTCAAAGCGCGTGAGATGGCGGTGGTTGCCGCCCTGACTTCGCTTGGCAACGCGGCCCCGCAGCTCAAGGTGCATATCCACGGGGCGCTCAATGTGGGTTGCTCGCGGCGGGAGGTGGTGGAGGTGATCATGCAGATGGCCGTGTATGCGGGCTTTCCCGCGGCCCTCAACGGGCTTTTTGCCGCCAAGGAGGTCTTTGCCGAGCGCGATGCCTGGGGACAAGAGTGATGCGGCAACGCAGCAGCAACCCTAGAAGACAAGGAGGAGAACCATGACACAGGAACAACATACAAGGGGAAAATTGGTCGGTAAAACCGCCATCATCACCGGTGCCAGCGCTGGCATCGGCAGGGCGACGGCCCTGGTTCTGGCCGGGGAAGGCGCGGCGGTGGTGCTCAACGCCCGGCGGCGGGAGCGGCTTTCGGAAGTGGCGGCGGAGATTGCCGGAATGGGCGGCAAGGCCCTGGTGGTTCCCGGAGATGCTGGCCGGATAGAGGACATCGATGCCCTCCTGGCGCAAACGCTCGCCTGGGCCGATGGCGGCGAAGCCTACCATATCGTCGTGGTCAATGCCGGTCGTGGCCTGGCCGGCAGTCTGCTGACCAGCGACGAGGCCCAGTGGGAAGCGCTGTATCGGACCAACGTCCTGGGCGCCGGCCATCTGATGCGCCAGGCCGGGGGATTCCTCAAGGAGCGGGGTGGCGGCGATATCGTCGCCCTGGGTTCCGTGGTCGGCCGCAACATCTCGCCGGTGAGCGCGGTCTATGGCTCGACCAAATTCGCGGTGGCGGGGATGGTCGAAGGTCTGCGTCGTGAACTCTGCGGTCATGGGGTGCGGGTGACGCTGGTGATGCCCGGCATCGTCACTTCCGAGTTTCAGCAGGTGGCCGGGTACAACGAAGAGGATTTCGGCAAGTTTGCCGCCCAGTTCGGCAAACTGCTCGAACCCGGCGACCTCGCCGAGGGAATCCGCTGGCTTTTGACCCTGCCGCCCCACGTCCACGTCAACGAGATCATGATCAGGCCCACCGGCCAGAGTTATCCTTGATCAGCAGTCGATCCGAGGCGGCCCAGGGCGAAGGCTCAAGTGGGCCTCGGTCCGAGGACGAAACAGGTGAACGGCCGGGGCAACCGTTCGCCTCCCGCACTCTGCGAAGAGGTCTCCCCGCCAACAAAACGGCCACCTGCCCGGATGCCACTTATTAGTACCGATTACCCCGCAACTTGGCCACCTCGGCGTGTAGCCGCTCGGGGGTGGCCTCAGCGGCGGACAGCGGTTCGCCGATGATCAGTGAGATCGGCGACCTGATCCCCCGGCGGAAGGGGCGGCCGAGGGCGTGGCCTTCGATGCGCGAGAAGAAGCTGCCCCACAACCCCTGCAGGGCCATGGGAATGACCGGTGATGGGGTCCGGGCGAGGATCGGTTCGAGCAGTGGCCGGAAGGGTTGCAGTTCGCCGTCCGGGGTGTGCGTCACTTCCGGAAAGACGGCCACCAGGTCGCCTCCTTCAAGCACTGCGGCTGCCTCCTCCTGGGCGCGGGCAAGTCGGTCCGGCTGCGAGCCATCCAAGGGAGCGGCAATGGCACCGCTGCGACGGAGTAGCCGGCCCAGGATCGGCAGGCGGAAGAACTGTTCGTCCAGCAGAAAACGCACCGGGCGCGGCGAGGCGGCCTGGATCACCAGCACATCCACCAGGCTGACATGGTTGCAGACCAGCACGGCCGCAGCCGCTACCGGGATACGGTCCGCGCCCTTTACCTCCAGGCGATACATCCCGTGGGCCAGCAGCCAACTCAGGAAGCGAAGCAAAAATTCGGGAATGAGCAGGTAAATGTAGAGGGCCACCGCTGCGTTGCAGACCGCCGCCACCGCGAACAGCCAGGGGATGCTCAGGCCCGCGCCGAGCATGCCGGCCGCAGTTAGGGCGCCGGTAACCATGAACAGGGCGTTGAGGATGTTGTTGGCGGCGATGATCCGCGCCCGGTGGGCGGCAGCACTGCGTATCTGCACCAGAGCGTAGAGCGGGACGATGAAAAAGCCGCCGAACATGCCGATCAGGATCAGGTCGATCAGGATGCGCCAGGTCGAGAACTGCGCCAGCATCGTCGCAAGCGGGAGCGGCGCACCTGCAACCACCCCAGAGGGCGAGGCCAGGGCCAGGTCCAGACCGAACAGAGTCAGACCAATGGAACCTAGGGGAACCAGGCCGATTTCCACCCGCTTGCCGCTCATCCGTTCGCAGAGCAGGGAACCGACGCCAATGCCGATCGTGAAGGTGGCCAACAACAGGGTGACCGTAGATTCGCTGCCGCCGAGTACGTTTTTGGCATAGGCCGGAAACTGGGCGAGAAAGAGCGCACCGTAGAGCCAGAACCAGGAAATGCCGAGGATGGACAGGAACACGCCGCGGTTTTCTCGGGCAAAGGCGATGTTACGCCAGGTTTCGGTGATCGGGTTGGGATTGACGCGCAACTCCGGCTCCGGGGCCGGCGCACTGGGGATGGAACGACTGCTGACGTAACCGGCCGCCGCCACCACCAGGCCACCGGCCGCAATCCACACCGGTTGCGTCACCGCGCCGGCCATCAGACCGCCGCTTAAAGTGCCGATGAGGATGGCAACAAAGGTGCCGGCCTCGACCAGGGCGTTGCCGCCGACCAGCTCGTCTTCGTGGAGATGCTGCGGCAGGATGGCGTATTTTACCGGCCCGAAGAGGGTGGAGTGGCAGCCCAGCAGGAAGAGTGCTGTCAACAGTAACGCCAGGCTGTGCCACCAAAAGCCCAGCCCCGCGACAACCATGATCGCCATCTCCAGCAGCTTGACCAGCCGGGCGAGCAGGGACTTGTCGTACTTGTCGGCCAGTTGGCCTGCCGTAGCCGAGAAGAGGAAAAAAGGCAGGATGAAGATGCCTGCAGCCAGGTTGGCCAGCACTTCGGGCTTGAGCGTGGTCCAGCTGGCGGCCTGAAAGGTGAGCAGCACCACCAGGGCGTTCTTGAACAGGTTGTCGTTGAAGGCGCCAAGAAACTGGGTGATGAAAAACGGCAGGAAACGCCGGGTGTTGAGCAGGGAAAATTGCGTACTCATGGCAAGACCTATGCGTGGTTTTCGAAGAAGGAGCGGGTGTGGAAGACCGAGGCCGCGAAACATCGCTCGCGCCAACGGACCAGTCGTTTGAGGGCCAGATCGAAGAGCAGCGGATTGTGTTCGCGCAAGCGGACGAGATCGTCCACCGCCCCCTTGGGCAGCAGCCCGGCCCTGGCCAGGGCCGCCGGTGCGATCAGCGGCAGAATGCCGGGGATGGGGTAGTCGGAGCCGTTGAGGAGACGATCGTGCCAGTCGGTCCGGCTCAGCAGGGTCTTGACCACCTCAACGGAGCGGTTGCGGAGCATGATCGCCGATACATCGCCAAAGAGCAAGTCCCGACTCTGTTGCTCATCCATCATTCGTGCAAACAGGACGAAACTGTCGACGACCGGGCCATGCGCGCCGCGATCGAGATCGATGTCCCGGCCCAGGGAGGCGCAGTGGGCGACGACCACCCGCACCCCGGCACCCAGCGCTCGGCGCAGGCGCAGCGGGTTATTGAGCGTTTGCCGGTTCTCGCCCTTGACCGCCTGTTCCTTGCCGGCGTGGACGATCAGCGGCAGGTCGAGTTCATGCAGGGCACGGAAGAAGGCGTCGCAGCGTGGCGAGGCCGCATCGATACCCATGGCCGAGGGCAGCCATTTGATGGCCCGTGCCTGAGCGGCATGCGCTGCGTGCAAGGCATCGACGGCGTCCGGCCGGTACGGGTGGATCGAGGCTGCCCACTCGAAGCGGTCCGGATGGGCGGTAGCCAACCGGGCGGCGTAGACGTCGGGCACATACAGGCTCGACTCGTCCATGTGCGGCCGGCCCTGCGGATCATGGAAGCGGTCAAAGGCGAACAACAGCAGTTTGCAGCCCGCCGGCATGGCTGCCACCAGATTGAAGAGGCGGGCGGCGTAACTGCGGTCGACGCCCGCGCCCTGCTGGACGCAGCCGGCATTCATGTAGAGCAGGCGCTGACCGTACTGTACCGGGTGCATGCAGGAGTCGAGTTGCGGCCCGATGACCACGCCGCTGTCGCCGTCGCCGACGCCGGCAAGATGCACGTGGCAATCCCAGGCCTGCTGCGGGTCGAGACCTTCCCAGACTTGCGCCAGCCAGGGACTGGCGGCCAACTCCGGGGTCATTGCTGTCCGGCAGGGGTTGATCAGCGCCGGTTTGGCGAGCGTCCAGCCGGCGGTGCCCAGGGCCGCAGTGCCTGCGGCCAAACCTAAAAAAAAACGGCGGCGGGTGAGGAGGGTGCGACCGTCCATCTCAGCCTTCCTCGGCCAGACGGCGCAGACGGATGTAGTCGACCTTGCCTGTTCCCATCAGGGGCAGAAGCTCGATCGAGCGGATGTCGCGCGGCACGGCCAACTCGGTCATGCCCTGGGCCTTGGCTGCGGCGCTGAGCTGTTCGCGGTTCAAGGCCGGGTCGGTGGTGTAGAGCACCAGAGCCTCACCCTTGGCCACATCGGGCAGGGCAGTGACCGCATGGCTGAAGCCGGGCGAGGCCGCCGCGGCCAGCTTTTCCACCGCTTCCAGGCTGATCATCTCGCCGGCGATTTTAGCAAACCGCTTCACTCGGCCGACAATGCGTACAAAGCCATCTTTGTCGATTTCGACCACATCACCGGTCTCGTACCAGCCTTCACCCAATTCCGAGGACGGCGGCTGGAGCACACCGGGTCGATCGGCTTTGAGATAGCCGCTCATCACATTCGGCCCGCGTACATGAAGGACCCCGCCGCCCTCGACTCCGGTCACGGGAACCAATCGCGCCTCGATGCCGGGCAGCAGGGTGCCCACCGTGCCGGTGCGATATGCCATGGGGGTGTTGACCGCCAACACCGGCGCGGTCTCGGTGGCGCCATAGCCCTCGAAGATGCGGATGCCGAATTTTTCGAACCACTGCTGGCGCACCGACTCGCTGAGTTTTTCGGCGCCGGCGACAACGTAACGCAGCCGGTAAAAATCATAGGGGTGGGCAAAGCGGGCGTAGTTGCCGAGAAAGGTCGAGGTGCCGAACAGCACTGTGCAGTTGCGGTCGTAGGCCAGCTCCGGAATTACCCGGTAGTGAAGCGGGGTCGGATAGAGGAAGAGGCCCGCGCCGGTGAGCGCCGGCAGCAGGGTGCCGGCGGTAAGGCCGAAGGAATGGAACATCGGCATGGCGTTGAGCACCTTGTCCTCCACCGAGAAGTCGATCACCGCGCGTATCTGGGCAATGTTGGCAAGAATCGCCCGATGACTCAGAGCCACGCCCTTGGGCAGTCCTTCGGAACCAGAGGTGAACAGCACCACCGCGATTTCCTCCGGTGAGGCGGGCAGGGCAAAACCACGGGGAGATCGCAGCATCCGGCCCGCTGCCCAGAGCCTGTCGGCGATCGTGATCTCGGCGCGGATATCCTCCAGGTAGACCACCCGCACGTCGCGGAGCCCGGCCAACCGCTCGGCCAGCTTGGCCTGCTCGACGAAGGTGCGCGAGGTGAGCACCAGGCGCAGTTCCGCTGCGGTGCAGGCAGCCTGCAGGGCCTCCAGGCCGGCGGTGTAGTTGAGCATCGCCGGTACACGCCGCCGGGCCAAGAGGCCGAAGATCGCGCCCAGGGTGGGGAGCATGTTGGGAAGCAGCAGGCCGACACGCTCGTTTTCACGGGTGATCCGTTCGAGTTTGCGGCCAAGGACGAGTGCGGTTGCCAGCAGGTGGCTGTAGGAGCGGGGCTGCTGGGCGATATCTTCAAAAACCTTGCGCCGGCGGCCGAAGGTGTCGGCGGCATCGCAAAGGGCGGCAAACAGGGTCTGCTCCGGCCGGGCGCCGAAGGCCGTCTCCTGCATCAACCGGCGCATTGCCTCGCCAGCTAGATGACGACGCTCTTTGGCAGTGGTCGCATCGGGCATGGGAATGGAGGTGGTCGGCAGCAGGGCCAGACGGATCTTGGGGAAAAAATGGCGCGGATTGGCGCCGGAGAGGCGGGAGAAATAGCTGCGCGCCGGTCCTTCCAAGCGCACCGGCAGGATGGTCGCGCCGGTCTTGGCGGCGACGAAGGCCGGGCCTTCGTAGACCTTCATCAGACTGCCGGTGGTGGTGATCCGGCCTTCGGGGAAGATCACCACCGGCCGTCCCGATTCGAGGAGTCGGACCACCCTCTTCATGGCCATGGGGTTGGCCGGATCCACCGCCAGATAGTCGACCAGGGAGAGGATAACGCGGAAGAAGCGATTGGCGGCGATGGCCGTATGCACCACGAACACCGGATTGAGGGGAAGAAACAAGCCAAGGAGCACGCCGTCGAGAAAGGATTGATGATTGGCCACCACCAACAGACGTTGGGCGTTGAGATCCGTGGCCGACGCGCCTTTGATTTCGACACGGAACAGCAGCCGGCAGAGCGCGCGAAGCAGGATGATGAACAGGGAGCGGATCATGACAAGGTTCCTCCGGACCGAAACAGCGTTTTTAATGTTGATAAGTTTAAGATTTTCGACATGTAGAGAAAAAAATTATTTGATCATTCGGACATAGTCCAACACGTTGCCGAAGACCTCTTCAAGGTAAGCGGCGTTGATCCAGTACCAGACCTCCTTGCCGATCTTCTCCGAGCAGAGCACTCCCGCCTCCCGGAGAATTTTCAGGTGGTGCGAAACCGTGGGTCGCGACAGGGTCGACACCTCGGCGATCATGCCGACATTGAGCCGTTCGCCTTGCTCGAAGAGCAGCAGGATGCGTTGGCGATGTTCGTCGCCAAGTGCTGTGAACACGCGCGACATCGGCTTCCAGGCATCGGGGAGGGCTTGGGTGTAGTTGGTTTTCATGTCGACGATCTTAAACTTATCGACTTGTTGGGTCAAGGTATTTTTTGAAAAATTTTCAAGGCCCGGTATGCTTATGCACAAGGCGTGCGCAATTTCGACGCCAATCCAGTTTGGTGCGAGTAGACTCACGATGCGCCATCGACAGCGACTAGCATCTTCAAATCGCGATGGGAAGCAGGATGGCGAGGGTAACGAAGGCTTGACTTTGCTGTGGCTCAATTTATATAATCGAAATAATTTAAGTTTTGGTTAATTTTCACCTTGGTCGCCCATTCCTGGCGGGCAAGATGCGTTTTGCCGCCGGGCATCCAGGACACCTTCTCCCCGTGTTACGAGGGGAAAACGATTCGGCACCGGAGAAGCCTCATGGACACGGTCGACAGATGGTTGGCAACCCGAACCTTTCATCACCTCCATTTTACCGATGCGGGCGAATTGCTGCGGCAAAAGGAGCGCTTGGGCCTGTCGATCTCCCTCTGCATTCCCACGCTGAACGAGGCGGCAACCATCGGGGCCACGGTGCGCCGGCTGCATTCGGCCTTGCACAAGGAGGTGCCCTTGCTCGACGAGGTGGCCGTGATCGATTCGGGATCGAGCGACCGGACGCTCGCACTGGCCGCCGCCGCCGGGGCTTCGGTGTACCGTGCCGCCGATATTCTCCCCGAAGCGGGGCACCACTGCGGCAAGGGCGAGAACCTGTGGAAGGCCCTGTATCAACTCTCGGGCGATCTCGTTGTTTTTCTCGATGCCGATGTCGTCGACATGCACCCACGGTTCGTCACCGGTCTGGTTGGACCGCTCCTGCGGCATCCGGAAGTCGGGTATGTCAAATCCTTTTACGAGCGGTACTCACGGGGGCCGAGAAAGGCGTGTTTCCCAGGGGGAGGCCGGGTGACGGAGATCCTTGTCCGACCGTTTTTTTCCCTTCACTATCCCGAGCTGACGGCGTTTATCCAACCGCTGGCCGGCGAATACGCAGCACGGCGCACCGTGCTCGAACAGCTGCCTTTCCCGGTGGGATACGGGGTGGAAGCTGCCCATCTTGTCGACCTGCATGCTCGTTACGGCCTGGACATCTTTGCCCAGACCGGTATGGACCGGCGCTGTCACCGCAGTCGGAGCACCCCCGAACTGGGCAGGATGGCCTTTGCCATTTTGCATGCGCTGGAGAGACGGCTGCAAGCACGGGTTTACGGGAGGCCGCATGCCGACGATGGAGCCAGCCTGCGCCGCTTTGTTCTGCGCGATGGCGAGTACCAGCGCGAGGTCGGGTGGTTGGCCGAGCCGGAACGGCCGCCGATGCGTGAGGTTGCCGCCTACCGACAGCGGCGGGGATGGAGCGCGGTGGAACTGCCTGTACGGCCGGGAACGGCTGCGGCGCTCACCGATTGTTCCGCTGCGACTGCGAGGGGTTGAGCCGTGCGCGTTGCCCTGGTGCATTACCATCTACAAAGCGGCGGAGTCACCCGCATCGTTAGTCACCTGCAAAAGGCCTTGGGCCAGCGCGGGGTGAAAACCGTGGCGCTCATCGGCAAGAAGCCCTACGTCGAGGGGCACGGCGCGATCCGGGTGATTCCCGGTCTGCAATACGAGGCGGATCGGCCTGCGATCACTCCTGCCGAACTGGTGCGCCAGATGCGGACCGAGGCGGCGGCGGCTCTGGGTGGTCCCCCCGATCTCTGGCATGTGCACAACCACAGTCTAGGCAAAAGCCTTGTCCTTCCGCTCGCTCTCAATCTACTGGCCGCCCAGGGCGAGCGGCTGTTCTTCCAGATCCACGATTTTGCCGAAGACGGCCGTCCGGCCAATTACCGGGCCATGCTCGCCACCATGGCGGCAGGCCGTCGCGACCTGCTCTCTCGCCTGCTCTATCCCCGGGGCGATCATCTCCACTACGGCGTGCTCAACCGCCGCGATTATCGCTATCTGCGCGAGGCGGGATTGGATGCCCGGCATCTGCATCTCCTTCTCAATCCCGTGGATCTCGAACCCGCCAAGGATGAGGCCCCGGCCGTTCCGATCGGGAGC
>Ga0074195_1003983_pt1 | contig 12834 bp, 13 predicted proteins | sample EPASupsiteHSE623_FD_64525 | JGI IMG/M metagenome (GOLD analysis project Ga0074195, IMG submission 64525) | Bioremediated contaminated groundwater from EPA Superfund site, New Mexico - Sample HSE6-23 | ecosystem: Environmental > Aquatic > Deep subsurface > Groundwater > Contaminated ...
ATCCTACATTCCGCACTTTAGGTTTCGGATTCAGTATTTTTCTAGCTATCGATTTTTGTTGTTCAATGAAAATATTTTAATTAAATAAAATTTTGTTATTAACTAATTTGACAATAAGTTGATTTTAAGCCGATTTTTATCTTGTGGGTAGAGGTGTCATTATCTTCACTCAATAGAGCGCAAGGGCAAGCAGACAAATATTAATTGTAATAAATAGTTTTATTTATAATTATATTCTGAGAATCGATAGCAAGAAAAATACTCGCTTTAGGAAGTTAAAGCGCGGAATGTGGGCTGAATCTCATCAAGACCCACGACCCCGACCTGATTCTCTGTCCTCATGCCGGCATCCGGGTCCCTCCCACAATCCGCAGGGCCAGAAGATACGGTCTGTATCCGACCATCAGCCGCACAGGCTTCTTCAAGCCCATGGCCTCCAAGTCCTACTAGAGCTACGGAAAAGTCAACGACGAAGAGGGTCCAATGATCCCGGAAGGCAGGATCCTCATAGACACGGCCAGGATCTTCTTTGAAGGCGCTACTGAGAACGCGTATTATGAGCAATCCAATTCGATAACATGAAGTATACGAAACGGCTCATCATCCAACGATTTGAAATCCATCAACTTGCCTAATATATTAGCACTATTTTTATAGATATCGGTGCTATCGATAGTTACGAATTTTGGATAACTTATATTTTTTGACCATTCAAATACTTCAATTACTATTTTTGAATCTGAGTCATTGCTTATTATTGTTCTGATGAGGTCTTTCATATACGGATCATCACATCTGCCGACAACTCCAGCAAGACGTTTTTCTGCTTCATCAAATCGCTTTTCGGAAATTGACTTCCATCTCCTAAATTCTGCCAAGATATCGATAAGCGAAGCATGAGCAAGTAAATAGTCGCTAAGGGATTTAAAATGACTCAAATCGCTTGGAGCCAAGTACATCCCCAAACGGCCCGCGATTTCGTTCAACGTCTCGCGTTTACTCAGCGATGCAACAAATGACGGATATGCTAAATTCCTTCGAGATCGCCTAGTGGCTATTTCATCCTTAACCGTTTCGCTCGTATAAATATTATATTTTTTGCCGACAAACAATCTTTCTGAATAAATCGAGAACTCTTCAAAGATATATGCATATGAAAGAAATACACAAGAATCTGCAAAAACTTCATTGTCACACATCTATCTATACCTTGTTATATAATTTCCAGAATTCTTTGAGGTTATCTTTGACTGCGACATTTAATCGCTCGGTTAAAATGCTATTTGTTCTTTCCATTTCATCTAGCGAGGGGCTTAATTTGCATCTTTCCGACTCACTCTGCAATCCATTCAAAACAGCATCAATATCATCAAAATAGTTCTCTACTTGCTTTTCCGATTTTTCTTTATAATCGTCAGCCTGTGCTCCCTTGACCGTCTCTTTGGAAATTACCAACGCGGGACCACCCCATACATAATCATAATAGCGTCGGTCGATCGATTCAAAGAGGTTGGCAACTTCAACAGGTACAGATAAATCAGAAGTTAAAATATCATCAATTTTTATATATACATTCTCAAGGAAATCAGTGAATTCTATATAGGGATTTATTATGCATTGAAATCTCTCGTTGGATACTAGCTCGATATGTACTTGTGAAATTGATCGAGATAACAGATTGTAATAATATTGATTATTAGATCGTCTATTGGCGAATTGAAGAGGTATATATTCTCTAAGTGAATCTCTGATTTGGGTATTTGTACTGAGTATAATATTATTTGATTGGTATAATGCTTTATACAATCCCGGTGCGCGATTTTTGTATAATATCTCCAGCAACTTTTTAGTAGATATGTACCAAACTTTATTCATATTTTTTGTCAGAATTTTTAATATATTGTGATACTCGGCCTCATGCTCTTTTTTGAATTGAATAACTTCGTCTAAGCTAGCATCAGATCTTAAAATATTTTTTAGATTTTCCCGTTTTATATTGGGATTATGAACAAAGCAACCACGCTTATACCAGCTTCTCGTTAAGGGAATGTTTAGGTCGTCGCATGTTTTATAAATGGTTTTTTGTAATTTTATTTCATTTAAATATAATACATCCATTTTATTTCGTACAATATATTCTGTTACAGCATATAGCAAAAGATTGGAAACGATATTCTCTTCCTGCTCTGTATCAATGCGAATTAAAACTGAATCCATTTTTTAGCCTATCCTGGTATAAGTCGCGTTCGAATGCACTTGTTCAGGATTTTCTATACATGTTCGACTAATAAAGATAGACCGTATTATAAAAACCTTTTGGTAATTTCAAGTACTGCAAAACGGCCAATTACAATTTTTATCTTGCAAACAACAATTATATGTGCACTAATTCTGCGGCACAAATCCATCACGATCCATCATCACAGCCTCCTCGACTGCACCGGCTATCGCAATGCCAAGTTCGGCCAGATCCAAGTCCACGAGGGCATCACTTGGATCTCCCGGGAACTTCTCCTGCAGATCGAGGGCCTGGCTGAGGGCATGAACTTCCAGGTCTTGCATGGAATCGTGGACTGCCTCTTGGCTATTGGTGAGCCCATAGCGAGCTTCAAGGAGGCCGTGGAGAGGGAAACGGGGCATCCTGACAGAAGGTCGACATTTGCAGCTGGATTACCTTCCCCCCATGGCCAATGGCTCCGGGGCCCATTAACCGCTACTTTGGCCAGCTGGACACGGGTAAGATGAAGATTCGGGGCGTGGTGGCCCGCAAAGGAGACACGCACGAGTATGTGCGCTGCATGAAAGAGGAGCTGTTCGAGGTCTTGGCCGAGGCAAAAGCCGATATGAGCTGCATCGGATTGAGCCCAGGGCCCCGGGCCTGGAGCTTCAGGGCCTCGGCATTGCCTGGGCCGCATCCGCCTCTCTTTGAAGCCTCTCGGCCTCCTGGTGGGCCGCGAGAAGATGCTTTCTGCCATCTCATCCTGTAGTAGCAGGACATTTGGATGGTCGTTTTAATGCTGGTTTACTGGGCCACCACCACAAGATTCAACTGAACCAGACTGGCTAAGAAGAAGATTGAAGGGCAAAATGCCCTTCGACTCAAAACTCCATGTTTTTAAAATCTTCGATCTCGTCGGGCGTCAAGAATTCAAACCACTCTACTGATTTTACTTTTAGAATGGATCTGCCGTCTCTTTCTGCTTTTTCAGTCTTTATCCAGTTATCCTTTTCCAATCGCCGGACTGACCCGTATACCTTGCCGCTTGACCAGCCTAACTCTTTGGCTAGTTCATATATGCTAGCTCCCGGCTTTCTATTAATCACTTTATAGAGCTCATAGTCGGTATCCAATCCTTCTTGGACCCTAGCATCTCGTGCTGCTCGCATCCCGTTCGTCCCGGATTTTCTTGGGTTCATATCCCCGCACCTCTCCCCCATATGTCAGCTATCATGATGAATTCGATGCGTCCTAATAAGCCGAGCCTTTTTTATTTCGCAATGCTCGATCATTGGTTAATAAGTAATTGCTAATTAGTAATTGATAATCTATTTAAAGCTATCCAAATTACTTATCATTAATGTAATCTCGATTAAAACGAGTTATTTACTAATTAAGATCTAAATGGAATATATCAGATAGACTGTAGACCTATAAAACATATTCTTTCAGGAAATCTTAATATACTATTATCTCAAACTGAGCAATATCTAAGGAGGGTGGCCTATAGAACGAAATCGGACTCACTGATATCCAGAAGCTAATACTATATAGCCTCTGTAGAGCAACCCAGGGAGGAAAAGGGTCCCATATTCCGAAGCCGTATTTTATGAGCAAACCCAAGCTTCAGGGCCACAAGGCCGAGAAAGCATTACGTGACCTTATCGCGTTGAATTATATTCTGAAGCATCCAACGGGAAGCGAAATGACGTATGCGCTCGACGAGCGAGGACTTGAAGAATGCAGGAAGCTTCGAGAAAGACTAAAAACACTCTGAACCATCATGAATCTCTTTTTTTGTTAGCAAGGCAAGTAATCCATATTAGGCTATGCAATCCATCCACACCAGAATCAGAGTCCATGATATTTTTATAAATATGCTTCGATGTCAAACTTTGCAGGTTATGCTTATCTTGTAGCATCCCGCCCATCGGCCACTGTTGGGCTCTGCTGCAGCAGCGACAGAGATCGCGGAGAAGTAAGGACACAGGGAAAAGAGAATCGGATATCATTCGATCGGGAATTAAAGGGAGGAGGGAGGGGCCTGGAAGACCGCCCTCGTTTATGCCAGCAATTCAAATCGCGTTTTCAGGCTGCAATGCTGGCCAATCCCGGAGCAGCGCCATTCGGAGTGAGCTTGTAGATGTCGCCACCCAGATCGACCTCTACATAACTGCCTTTGGGCGTTGCATCGATGCCGTGAGTGGCCAGGTAGAAAGCCAGATCCTGGGCATCCATGCGAGGATCATCGAAGGACGAGACTGTGGACTTCAGATCAGAGAGGGATTCACTCGATGCGCTTGCGGTTGGCAGAGCCAGCAGGACCACCAACGAGAGCAGACTTAATGCACTAATTTCCTTCCAGGCCATAGTTGCATCTAAACACGACGAGAATCATATAGACGATTGCGTCCAACTTGAAGGTTAAATTTTAACAGATCTGTTTTATCCAACCTTCCTGATGCGCTATCAGTAGCTTTAAAACCGGGACGAGAGGAAGCCTCAAAGCGCAACACCTTTTATAGAAAACCCGCCATGAATACCACCAGGAGATCTCCTCATGCAAGCCAATACCTTCGATGTTGTCGAGCGACGGATACGCATCAACATTTTCAAGCTCGGCAAGCTTTGGGTCTTCAAACAGTTCTTCGAAAAAAAAGAGGTCTTCAATGCGCTTATGGACTACTACAATAAGGACAAATACCGCTTCGAGTTCAAATCCATAGGCGCAAGGAACAACGCCCTGAAGCTCCTGGAGCGAAATGGCTTCGACTACGATCTGGTGGAAGACCTGAAGGGCTACGTGGTCGATCTCCCCAAGTCCGCCAAATATTCGCAGATCCTGAAGAACTCCGTGGCCTTCAAGGAGACGGCTAATGAGAGGATATTCCTGATGAAGGACCTGGCAGCCGTCGAGGAGGCGGTAGGCTTGGGCGCGAGAATATGTGACGCAAAGACTATTTTCTGAATGATGGAATCTGATTCTAAAAAGCAGATAACGACGTCCGAGCTGGACCCTCGACAGATCTCGCCCCTCCGCCAGAGGGGCCAAGCAGTCTCCATCCACGGATTGAACGGCCCGGTCTTCCGGGCCTTCTTCTCTGGCAGCGTCATTGTCCTTCACTCCGAGGATCTGCTGCCACTTCCGAAGTCTGCAAGCACCCTCCAGTAGCCCAGGGAAGGGATTTTGTCTCCTGGAATGAGCTGGTTGCGCACCACATGGGAGTGCGGATGCCCTCATGATCTTTGAGCCACTCTACAATGGTACGCATAAAAAGCCTTTCGGAATAGGCCTTTCGGAATGCTTCTTCGCCATCTCCACCAGCCTCCGCCAGTATACCTTGTCCTCCTTGTTAAGAGCGCTGGACACCTTAAGGCACACCAGGCCAATACATCCTTCACCCTTTCTGCCCCACGCACTCATGAGTCTATCCAATATGACTACAGGGCTTTGGAGATTATGAGGTTAAAGCGTGCGGGACGAATGTATTTTCACGGGGAGAATAGCGGGCCTTTTTCCGCCATGGCTCCATCTCATTTTCAAGCAGCCAGGCAAATGTGAGCCCGGTCCGAAGAGTGGCGTGCCTGGCCAGCCCTGGAACTCCTGTCAACGAAGAAAAAGAGAGAGAGTTTTAATTTTGGTCACCACATAGAATGTCGCGGCTGTTAAGCCTGCTAGAAACCGAAGAATAGCGGCGAGAATAAATTTGGTGGATCATCCTGCAAAAAAAGGGTGGCTACAGGAGCGATACAGATATGGAGATCTGTCTCGTCTATGGTCTCACCTCATTAATACAAAGGGAGTTATTACTATTTCAACTTCGTCCTCGTTGCTGGAAACAATATTATATTGTCCATAACCCACAATAATATTTGTAAATGCTTATTTGAGGGTCCTGCAGGTCAATAGAGCAGCTAATAATATTTCGGGCAAAGCGTTGCGAATATTTAATGCACACCCCATATAAACATCAAATAGTATGAGCCAGCAGGGGGCCCTGAGAGGTAAAAAGCCAGGTCGCCTGACTAAGTGCTTTAGCTCAGAGGCAAATCCGCCGGCTTGAAAGCTCCTTTTGAAAGGCCAGAGCTTTCCAGAGTTCTCACGTGAGCCAATGGGCGATCACACCCACGGGAAGGGCGTTTAACGCCCTCGGTATATCCTCTTGTTAGGCTATAGTATATCCTTTTTGCAAATACAATAAATAATGTCTATAGGTAGCGTATCCCTGCCTTGCATGGCTCCAAAGCTATTTGATCATCATCTATCCGATAAGGAATTCTGCCCAAACAGCACCGTGATCCGAAGCGGTGTTGTTCCAAGCAGTAACAGTGTCATACTGTGTCTCGACATCGACCTTTCCTTTTGAGGCCTCGGTTAGTTTCTTGAGATCATATATCCCGCGGCGTTCGACGCCTGCCTTGCTGAACATGTTCCTTAGGGGCTTGGAGATTAGCATGAAATCGATCTGTTCGAACTGCTTGTAATGGTATGTCCAGCGTTTCATTGGGTGATCAGGATATTGCAGCCCAAGCACATCGTAAATGTTCTCCACACTCATCAGCGGCTGTAGGGGAGGGCTGGTTGGAGTGTCATTAAAATCACCAGCAACAATTACCAGGTCTTTTTCAAGATCATAGCTTTCGAGGATCTCAGCGACTTTTTTTGCCTGCATTTCCCTTTTCTTGGAGGCATTGCCATCGGGATCGTAACCTTTGCTCTTGAAATGGTTGCAGAGCATGTACAGATTTTGGCCACTTGGTAATAAGATTTAGACTTCCAGACAATCCCGGCTGAAGATGGGCTTTTTCCCATCCGTGTCGAACATATGTGTTTTTATTGCTCCGAACGGATATTTGCTGTAAAGTCCGACATCAATTCCGCGTAGGTCATTTGCGTCGATTAGCATCAAGTATTCAAATTGACGGTCCAAGAGCTCGGAATTGAAAGATTGGAGTGCGGGCCTATTCTCGGCTTCCACAATGCAAGCGACATCGGCATGTGCGTCTTTGATCACTCTCGCGGTATTCTCTCTTGTGAGTTCTGAGAATTTTGCCCGTTTAAACTCAATTGCACCATCCCAATCATTGGCACCACTGGCTTTCACACCGGTCACAGCCGTTCCTCTTCGCGAGAATAGCTTGCCGCGATCTTCTCGCACTTCGATGTATGGTTTGAGATCATCCATGTAGAGCGCGAAAATCTTCTCTTTATCATCGTCTGTGTAGGTTGCTTTCCTTAGCAATTTTTGGAGTGCATCAATTTTCTCCAAAATTTTGTCGCCTGCGCTTTGATCCCTGAGATTAAGAACCTTCGAACGACCGAAGAGATTTTCGACATTAAAACTGGCCACGCGCAAAGAGGTTGACATAATAATTCTCCTAAATTGAGTGTCCAATGCAGTTGAGTTCGGGAATAAGACCCAGCAAGATAGAGCCCAACTTCCCGCAGTTATTGACTATTCGCATTCCAATATTTAGGATTATTGACATGCTTACAGATTTCGCTTTTTGCTCAATGTCGCTCCAATAAACCGGGCAAGAAGACCACATCCATCCTCAATACATCTGACAGGACATTTTGAAGGCTGGGCTTGTTTTTGGGCGATACCATGCAGCAAACATGCTCATAGCCCATCCTCTTTACTACTTCAAGATGAATGCCATGCATCATGCTCTGTAGCGAGTTGCCTCTGTAGGCTGGATGGACGGCGACCGTTGCAAGATGCACCCCTTGGCATATTGAGCCTGAATCTCATAGTAGATCGCCTCAGAGTGGGGCCCCAGGGCGACCAGGACTAAGATAGAAAAATGGGGCATTTTCGTCGCGACGACGGGCGATATAACTGAACCACCAAGCGTTGATTGAACCACTCAACTTGAGCATGGACGAAAACTATTTTGCGTAGCATCCAAGGGTTCATTTTGAAGGTGAAAAAGGATGGATTCTGAGATAAGCAAAGTGTCCGTAAAAAAGCTACTTGATCACTGGATCGAGCACAACGAAAGCCACAGCAAATCTTTTCGCGAGCGAGCCGGGCAAGTGCGGGCCATAAGCGAGAAGGCGGCTCAGGACATTAACGATGCCGCAGATCTGATGGACAAGTGCACACAGATGCTGAAGAAGGCCGTGCAGGACCTTTAAGAGTTATTATTTAGACTGAGGAATACGAAAATGGAACTGGTTTTTACTTACGAAATGGAAAGCGATAAAGCCATGAAGAAGATGCTGGACGAGGAGTTCTGGAAGCGCCTCGGGCCCACCGTGCGCGAGTGCAAGGCGATGGGGCTGGAAAAGTCCGGCATGTGCATCTACATCAAGGCCAGGGATGAATTGGCGCTGGAGGCCAAGAAGCTTCTCGCGGAAACCCAGGCCAAAGAGCTGACCGGCGGCGAAGGCGAGGCACTGCTCAAGGCCTTCCGGGATGAGTCCGAGGCGGCTGAAGCCGGAATGGGTGCCATTTTCGGCTAATTTTATTTTTTTTTCGCGTTCACACGCCGCCCGAATAAATGCAAAACTGATGATAGACCACTTTTCCAAAACGAGTCCGTCCGACCTTTTCTATTGCGGTCGTACAAAACCCTATCTTCCAAAAGGCAAATAAGCTTGCACGTCCTGGCAGGCAGCATATGTCCCGCTTTCTCGTGGTCCTCGGCACCACATCTCACTCCGGCAAGAGCACCCTTGTCGCCGCTATATGCCGCCTGCTCAGCAATCGCGGCCTGCGAGTCGCGCCTTTCAAGTCCCAGAACATGAGCCTGAACTCCTGGGTAACCCAGAACGGTTCGGAGATCGGCATCGCCCAGGCGGTGCAGGCCTGGGCCGCGCGCACGGAGCCCACCGAGTTCATGAATCCCATCCTCCTCAAGCCCAAGGGCGACCGGACCAGCCAGGTCATCGTCCTCGGCAAGCCGCTGGCCGACAAATCGGCTGAGGAGTACTACCGGGACATCGATAGCCTAAAAAGTGTGGTGGACCGGTCCATTTGCGAGCTGGAGAAGGATTACGACTATATCGTGGTGGAAGGCGCGGGCGGTGCGGCGGAGATCAATCTGTTCGACCGGGACATCGCAAATATCTACGTGGCCCGCCATCTTGGCGCTCCAATTATCCTTGTAGGGGATATCGAGCGCGGCGGCGTCTTCGCCAGCCTTTTCGGCACAGTCAAGCTTCTGCCCGAGGATATTCGCCCGCTGGTGGCAGGCATGGTGATCAACAAATTCCGGGGAGACCCCGCCATCCTCGGATCGGGGATGCAGTCATTAGAAAAGCTCACAGGCGTTCCGGTTTTAGGCGTTCTGCCTTACCTTGATCTGGATATCCCGTCCGAGGATTCGGTCTCGCTGGGCGACAAGAAGACCGGCCCTGCCGGAGGTGAGGTTGAAATCGCCGTGATCAGGCTGCCGCGCATCAGCAACTTCACCGACTTCGAGCCGCTGGAGCGCTTCGCTCGCGTCAGGTATGTGGCTTTGGGCGAGCCGCTGGGCCGCCCGGACGCGGTGATCATTCCCGGCACCAAGAACACAGTCTCCGACCTGCGGGAGCTGAAGGAAAAGGGCATGGACCGGCAGATCCAGTCCTTGAAGGATACGCCGGTTCTCGGCATCTGCGGAGGCTACCAGATGCTGGGCCGAGAGATCATCGACTGCGGCATCGAGGATACAGTGGGAACCGTGCCCGGCCTCGGCTTATTGGATGCGGTGACGCGCTTTGACCTTTATGAGAAGCGAACCGTGCAGGTGAAAAAGACGGTTACGGGCGGAGGGCCGATCCTGGATTCCATCCGGGGCCAGGAGGTCACCGGCTATGAGATTCACATGGGCGTGACAAAGCCGGAGGGCGACGCAGCCTTCGGGGATGACGGCGCAGTGGCAAAGAGCGGCCTTGTCATCGGCACATACCTGCACGGCATCTTTGAGAACGAGAATTTCCGCAATGCGTTCCTTGATTTCCTTTACCGCCGCAAGAATTTATTGAGAGATCCGGCAGCTTCCGCTCAAAGCGACGGCTACACAGTCTTGGCGGAGTGTATCGAAAATAATTTGGATACGCAAAAGATCTGGAAGATGCTCGAAATAGGACCGCAATAATGAAGCTGGGCGTTCTCTTCTCCGGCGGCAAGGACTCGGTCTATGCCTGCCGCCGCGCCATGGAAAAGAACGAGGTAGCCTGTCTCATCACCCTTGTCTCCGAGAATTTGGACAGCTACATGTTCCACACCCCCAACATCCGACATGCAAAAATGCAGGCCGAAGCCCTGGGCATCCCCCAGCTCGCCCGGCCTACCCGCGGCGAAAAGGAGGCGGAGCTTGCGGATCTGGAAGCGGCCATATCGGAGGCCAAAGAAAGATTCGGCCTGCAAGGCATCGTCACCGGAGCGATCGAGTCCGTCTATCAGGCGACCAGGGTGCAGAGGATCTGCCGCGCCCAGGACCTGTGGTGCTTCAATCCCCTCTGGCAGATAAATCAGGTGGACTATCTTCGACAACTTGTCTCGGAAGGCTTTTGGGTCATCATCAGCGGCGTCTTCGCTTATCCGTTTGACGAGTCCTGGCTGGGATGCGCCCTGACAGAAGAGCGCATCAGGATTTTGGAAGGGCTGCAGAAGAGATACCAGATCAATCCCTCCGGTGAGGGCGGCGAGCTGGAGACATTTGTCCTCGACGGACCCATCTTCCTAAAGCGTCTGAATATCTTGAGTTCCTCGAAGACCTACGCGAACTTCAGGGGCTTTTTTACCATCAACGGGTTGCAGTTGGTGGACAAATGATCCTTCTGGTGGACCTTTGCTACGAAAAGGATTCGCTCTCACAGTACGAGTTCGTGCACCCCATCTTCGACACCCTCAAGCGCTCAGGCTTTTCCTCGGAAATTCGCCACTTCACGGAATTGGAGAGACGCGAGCGGGAACGGTTCGATCGAATAGTTCTCACTGGTACGGCGCTTAAAGACAACGATTTTGCCGAGAGGATAGATCTGTTCTCCTGGCTGGCGGAATGCAGAAAGCCGATATTGGGAATTTGCGCAGGAATGCAGGTCATCAGTGCAGTATTCGGCGGCCAGATCGTTCCGCAACCGGCTATCGGCCTTGAGGCGATAAGCATCATCCGCGAATCGGCGCTTCTGGGCGAGCCGCGAGAGATAGAGGGCTATCACCTTCATAACTATGGCGTGACTTTACCGGAAGGCTTCCTGCTCCTGGCCGGGAAGCCGGGCGAAGTGGAGGCGTTCTGCCATCCGGCGCGCCCCATTTTCGGCATAGTGTTTCATCCGGAAGTTCGAAATCGCTGGATAATTGAGCGGTTTGCCGGATTGCCGTTCTGATCAGAGAGCCGCCGTCACTTCGCTGCAATTTGGATTTTCTATCATGGGGCAGCCGGAACATCTGTTCCTTCGAAACCAATTTATGTAATGAATCCTCACGTCACATACGCTATGCAAGACTATTCCCTAAATCAGTTCCTGGCCCTGGCCGGGACGCCTCCACTGGATATTGAAGTCTGCGATGTCACCCTCCGAGATGGAGAGCAGATGCCGGGAGTAGTCTTTCGCGCTGATGAGAAGCTTGATGTCGCGATGCGGCTGGATGAGATCGGCGTCGAGGTCATTGAGGCAGGTTTTCCCGTCGTCTCCGCTGCCGAGATGAATGCCGTAAGAGAGGTCTGCAACCTGGGATTGAATGCCAAGATCTCGGCACTCTCCCGATCAGTTAAAGGCGATGTGGACGCGGCCATCGACTGCGGCGTGGACATGATCAGCATTTTTATCGCCACATCCGATCTTCACCTCAAGTATAAGCTGCACATGAGCTGCCCGGAAGCGATACGCTGCGCCCTGGATGCCGTTGAATATGCCAAGGATCACGGCTTGATCGTGCGCTTCTCCGCCGAGGATGCCACGCGCACGGATTTGGAGACGCTAAAGAAGCTCTACAAGAAGGCGGAAGACTACCATGCCGATTATGTCAGCGTGGCGGATACGGTCGGCATCATGAATCCGCGGACGACTTATTACATGATCAGCGAGATTCGAAAAGTCGTGAAGATTCCCATCTGCATGCACTGCCATGACGATCTGGGACAGGCTCTGGCCAATACCCTGGCCGGTGCCGAAGCCGGGGCAAAGCAGCTTCACACCACCGTAAACGGCATTGGCGAGCGCAGCGGGAATACGCCTCTGGAAGAGTTGCTGGTCGCCCTCCGGCTGCACCACGACATCGATCGCTATGACCTCACAAAATTAAAAGACCTCTCCAAGCTGGTGGAGACCTACTCAGGCGTTCCCGTGGCCAAGAACAAGGCAGTGGTGGGCGCGAATGCCTTTGCCCACGAATCGGGAATCCATGTGGCCGCCGTCCTGGAGGAGCCGAGGACCTATGAGCTTTACTCACCCGAGCTGGTGGGCGCCGCCCGGCACATCATCATCGGCAAGCACACCGGCGCGAAGGCGTTGAAGTACATCACCCAGCGCATGGGCTACCACCTGAAGGACAAGGAGCTGGGCGATCTATCCGAGAGGGTCAAGCTGTGCAGCGAGTTCAAGCACCCCATCGAATGCGAGGAGCTGCGCAAACTGATTCTTAACATGGACAACGTAGATGTTATATATCCGGGGCCGT
>Ga0074195_1003984_pt1 | contig 12829 bp, 12 predicted proteins | sample EPASupsiteHSE623_FD_64525 | JGI IMG/M metagenome (GOLD analysis project Ga0074195, IMG submission 64525) | Bioremediated contaminated groundwater from EPA Superfund site, New Mexico - Sample HSE6-23 | ecosystem: Environmental > Aquatic > Deep subsurface > Groundwater > Contaminated ...
GCCGGAGATACGGCGCTGCACTAGTCTCGGTTGTCGGCAGGCCTTCAAAGGAAGCGATCGCTAACCTCTTCGCCAGGTCCAGAGGTCATACTACAATCATCCTCTGCCTCTCCGATCTGAGCCAGAATGATTACACTTTCTGCGAGGATTTGAGGCGGATGATCGATGAATGTAAAAGCCCAGTAGATGGAAATATCCAGGTAAAGAGCATTGGTTTAACGCCCGAACAGGTTTTGGAGCTTGAAATCCCCATGGTTCCTGCAAAGAGGGGCCTCCAAGAAGTGCAGAAAAAGTATAAAAGCTATCTAAAGCCCTATGGCCTCAGCGAAAAAAGAATGGCTGAGCTGGATTGCCTGGAGGTTTACTATCCTGGAGGCATAGCTGGGTTCGTGGAGAAGGCTATCTCGAAAACCCTTTCTACCTCTCTACCTGCCTGATCAGGTTCTCATCGATCACAACGCTCTCGTCGACTGCGGACAGAAGCTCATCGTGAATCGAGCTTGGCGAGTAATAGAGCACCACCAGAATTCCGGATTCCTTTGCAGCCTCAATGGCTGGCACGAAATCGCTGTCGCCCGTAACGATGACGGCTTTTCCTATCATCCTTCCGCAGCTAAGCCTCACGAGGTCCACGGCCAGAGCTATATCCACCCTCTTCTGGATGAATTCGCCTCCTACGCATCCCAATCTGCCCAGCTTTACCTCGAACCTGGGAAGCTTCTTCAGGGTGTAAACGAACTTATCCATAGCCGCAAACCTCCTTCGCTCCTCTTCCGTTGGAGGGCAGCTCTGATAAGGCATACAGTTGTAGTAGTAGGTCCTGAGTCGCTCGTTTTTGTCGCAAATGATATCCGAGAAGCGGGCAAGATCAATCTTGGGCTTGCCAAAATCCACATCGAGAATCTTCGTTAAGTAAGCACCATCTATGAATACAGCTGCACGATTGTCCAAAACAGCACCCCTGGTTCATAATTTACTGCCATCCACCGGAACGGCAGCGATTATTATCCAAATCCAACTCTCTAGATATAGCTATATCTAATTTGCGATGACTGAGATTCTTATTTTTGCTCCTTAACATAAATCCCTATTCTTCTTGCTAAAATTTGCAAATAATCATAAAAACTGTACAAATACCTTCAGAATGTCATAGTAGTATCCGCGAGGTATATTTTTAGATTTCCTACCGATATAAAACCATTTCTACAAAGAATGCCCCCTATCCTAAGTGGTCAGAGCGCTGAAAGGCAGGAAGACAGCGCGAAAAACACATGATATATTGATGAGAAAAAAATTGATGAGAAAAAATAGTTAATGAGGGAGCGCGGAAGTAATAATTGATTGGAAAGCGTACGGCCTCTCCAGAAGGGAGAAGGTCATCTGCCCGGCTTTCTATAATCCGGCTGCTTTAGCCCTGCCTGCCCTCTGCCTCTTTGCTCTCCACTATCTCCACCAGCTGGATCTCAAAGGTTAAGGTCTGCTCTACCAGCGGATGGTTGGCATCCAGGGTGACTTTAGATTCGGTAACCTCAGTTATCTGCACAGGGACAACAGTGCCGTTTGATGCACAGATCTCCAAGACCATGCCCTCCTGGGGCACTATATCTTCTGGAAGGTCTTTCTTATCCAGACTTATGACTCTGTCCTCCCGGTATCTTCCATACGCCTTTTCAGGAGGTATCTTTATTGTCTTGGTTTCTCCTGGACTCATGCCTACTATTGCCTCTTCGAATCCCAAAATAAAGCGGCCGGAACCTAACTTGATCTCCAGTGGATCTGCGCCTATCGATGAATCGAAGGGAACGCCGTCTTCCAGCTTGCCGGTGTAGTGCACCCTAACAGTGTCGCCCATCTTTGCCTGTGCCATTAAATCTGCCTCTCTTTCCCGTCTTGAAAACGCCTGGATAAAATTTGTAGCTTCAACTATATAGAAGATGATGTCTCCAGCTCTTTTCACGACGGGTCAAAGGACGGTAATATGGTGATATAGATGGAAACAGAATAGGAAACAGGGAAGGGGATTAGTTAACAGGAAAGGGGGATTAGTTAATAAGGAATAGCGAATGACGATAGCGAAAAGAAAGAGTGAACGAGCATAGTAACATAGGCACCATTTCATTCTAGAGAAATGAAAAGAAGACTAAATATCCCAGTAGGATCTTAGATGTAAGAGAGATGGATGGAGCAAAGTATCACTTCCAAAAGCATCTCAGGTGATAATCGATGAAGGTATGGAAACCCGATCTAGGGCTGCAAGCCAGAATGCTGCTCACCATATTCCTTTTGGGAGTAGTCTATCTGATCTTCCTGGCGGTGCTGGTCTATTTCCGCGCCGATCTGCTCACTACATTGGTCTTCATAGGAGGTTTCATGCTCCTCCAATATTTCTACTCCGATAAGGTAGTGCTCATGTCCATGGGCGCAAAGGTGGTCTCGGAGAGCGAGGCCCCTGAGCTTCATGAGATAGTCTCGAGGCTCTGCTCCATTGCAGGCCTGCCAAAGCCAAGGATTGCCGTAGTGAAGAGCAACGTTCCCAATGCCTTTGCCACAGGCAGAAACCAAAAGAGCTCCGTAGTGGCGGTAACAACGGGAATCTTGCAGCAGCTCAACAAAAGCGAGCTGGAGGCGGTGCTGGCCCATGAGCTCACTCATGTAAAGAACAGAGACGCCATGGTGCTGACCATTGCCAGCTTCATCTCTACGCTGGCCTTCTTCTTCGTACGTAACTTCCTTCTCTTCGGAGGAGGCAGGCGTGGCAGGGACTCGGGAAGCAGCCTCATAATCGTCTGGCTGGTCTCAGTTGTGGTCTACGGAGTAAGCTATCTGCTTATTTTAGCCCTCTCCCGCTACCGCGAGTTTGCAGCAGACAGAGGATCGGCCATAATCACAGGGCAACCGTCCAACCTGGCATCAGCACTCAGGAAGATCTCGGGGATCATGACAAGAATACCCTCTGAGGATCTGAGAAAGGTCGAGGGAGTGAACGCATTCTTCATAATCCCGGCAGTCGCTAAAGCTTCCATCTTCAACCTGCTCTCCACACATCCGCCCCTGGAGGCACGAATCGCCGCTCTTGAACGCATAGAGAAGGAGCTGGCGGCCTGATGGGATTTCTTGATTCGATTTTAGGAAGGACTGAGCTTCCCAAGGCCAAGACTGAGAAGCTCTTTGCCATCTCCACAGCTGCTGTTACTCTGGAGTCCAGCCTGGGGCTGAAGCCCGATGGCGCGGCAGCCATCTGCTTTAAGCCAATAGAGTCCTCAAAATATGATAGGGCTCGCCGGGACATCGAAGACCTTCTCAAGATCAGCACCAAGGAGAGCGGCGTTTTGTACAGGCTGCAGAAAGACGAGTACGGCTACCTCTGGGCAGTGCTGCAGGACCCCGACTTTGAGGATCTGGTTGCAACCATTCACATGATAAGCCAGACCCTGATAGAGCAGGGTTTCGGCACACAGCTTTTATGCGCCGTTTACCGTTTCCGGGGAGAGAAGACCGTTTACTGGATATACAGCTTCAAGCAGGGCGCCTACTATCCATTCGTTCCATCTGGAGATAAGCAAAGGGATAACGCCCTTGAGTTCAGGCTAAAGGCCATAATGGAGAAGGAGATGCCTGTGGAAAAAGACGTGGGGATGTGGTATCCCTTGTGGGGGATGCCGATTTAATCACATATCCGAGCTAAATTTTTGGGCTCATCGCTATTTTCTATGGGTTGCAAAATGGACTTCAGCGGTCTTAGCTTAGCGCCTTCAGTAAAGTTCAGCGGACATTCACCACAAAGACACAGAGGCACAGAGGGATTTTGATATTATTATTAGGAACTATTTTATATTTTCTCTGTGTCTCTGTGCCTCTGTGGTGAAGTCGTTTACCCATACTAAACCCTCATGATACTACGTAACATGCACGAAAGATGAAAAACCAACATGCCACATGAGTTTTTCATCGGAAACAGCGAAGAGCCTAAAGATTATTACTAATAACTAACCACGAAGGCACAAAGACACAAAGGACGCACAAAGAGCATGTTTCCAGCTCAGTTTAGTAAGACTGCCTTTGTACCTTTGTGGTGAAAGCTCGTTGAATTATCCTACCCTCTAGTCCCCGATCAGCCCGTAGCCGCTGAAGACGCGCCTGGCCTCCTCCAGCGTCAGGTCCTCAGGCGGGATGATGACATCGGACTTGAGGATGCTTGCAGGATCGAGAGGCTCGCCGCTCTCCTTGACCTTGGATATCATCCGCGCAAGCTCTTTCCGGTACTCGTCTCCCTTGCCCTTCGACACCAGTTCCACGATCCTGTTATCGATGACGTTTAGCTCGTCGAGCAGGCAGCTGTCGACCTTGTACTGTCCTGCACCCATTATTCTGATGATCATTTTCCTGCCTCCGCTTTGAGCCTGGCAAGCTCTGCATCGACATCGCTCTTGGCCTTGGCTTTAGCCAGCTCCCTCTCGATTTTGTCGCCGCCGGTATAGTCCTCAAGGACCCCTGACTCCAGAAGCTCGTCTAAAGCTGCAGATCGGGCTTTCATCTCCTCTGTCTTGTTCTCCGCCCGCTCAACAGCCATTCCAACGTCTGCCATCTCCTCGCTGATGCCGGTCACGGACTCTGTGACCTTCACCTGGGCCTCAGCAGCCGAGTATTGGGCCTTGATTGTCTCCTTCTTGGCCCTGAATGACTCCACTTTCGTTGCCAGGCGGCTCTCTGCAGCCATGAGCTTCTGCTGCTCATTATTCAAATCCAGGATCTGCTGGTCGAGGCTTGCTGACTGTGCCTGCAGAGCCACTTTGCGCTCCAGTGCCATCTTCGCCAGGTCGTCCCTTCCAGCCTTGACTGCGTCTTTGGCCTGGGCGTCAGACTGGTCTATGCTCATCTGCAGCTTGGCCTTCTGCAGCTCCAGGCGCTTCTTGGAGGTCGTGACGTCCGCGACGCCCCTCTTAACATTTTGCAAAAGCTCCAGCTGCTTTTCGTAGGAGTAGTCCAGGGTCTCCCTGGGGTCCTCCAGCTTTCCCATGATCTTGTTCATCTTGGCACCGATCACGGTGCTCATGCGATCGAGCAGGCCCACTTTAACTCCTCCTTCTTGGTGGTTTAGAATTTTAATCTCATATTACTTCGATTTACTCTTTTAATTACGTTTGCATATGAATGTGGAAGTATTGCCCATATGGTAGTGCATCTTTAGTAGGAGCGTATCCTGAGATCCCAGGGTTGCGGTGCCACAACCACTGACTTCGGTCGTCTCGTCCGAGCCTTCAAAGGAGAACATTAATTGAAGATTGCCTTCTTTGTCGGTCTCGAAGCGTCCATCCATGTAGCCGTCCTGGGCACCGAAATGATAAGAGCCATCCACTTCTTTTTTGTTCTTCACAGTGAATTGTACATGAGGATCTGGAGTTAGGCTGAGATAATCCTTCACAAGGCCCAGGGCTTTGGTGACCCGCCATTTGCCGGCGAAATCCATCTCGTTCATAGAAGCCGTCAATCCAATTCAGCTTTCTTCGCCCAGGTATCCTTTGCCGCGTGTTGGAGGTCTATTGAGCTCATATCGACATCTTCCAGCAGGCCGACAATCCTGTCTGCATTCGATTCGATTATCTCTATCTCCACCACCGCTCCATCTTTCAGGGTCAGCTTCTCAAGGGGCTTGAGAACATTGTTTTCATATATTGCCTTCACCATTGCCAGATCCTCTTTTGTATTTCCCAGCTTAAAAATTTAAAGAAGCATTTTCCCGGTCAAGGTTATGCGAACCTCTTTTGTCTTTCCCTTCGGGGTAAGATTCAAGGCTCTTAGCTCTGAAAGCTCGCCGATCTGCCTGGATACAGTGCTCTCCGAGATCTTCAGTCTTTGGGCGATTTCCGTTATTGTGGTGGGCTGGTTCTCACTGATGTCCTTTAGAGCCCTTTTCAGCCTTTCATCGAGGATATGAGTAATATTAGGCAGGACTATCTCATTCATGGTCCGGTCTATATCACTGAAATTCGTGGTTTTAAAGATTTTTTGAGACTCTGAGAGGCAGGCCACGACAAGGGCCAGAAAGATCTCTCTGGGGCCACCCGAAAGGTTGACTGTAACCTGGCCCTGAGCGTTTTTCAGCAGATCGATGAGGGACACCACCATGCCCTCGAAGTCGCGATGATCTACCCGATGGATAGCGACTTCGATGGAGCTGTCGATCTGTCTTGATAAGTCTTTGATGGCCTGGACTGTAGACTCACCCCGGCTGTCTTTTTCTTCCTCCGGTCGGATGAGAATTAATCGATCGCCCTTCTCTATTCCGTATTTCACCATTAAAGATACTATCTGGGATGTGTCGAAGCCTGATAGGGAGATGTAGGTTTTCATTTTTACCTCACTGTAATCTAACCTTATTTTGTCGTTCAATCCCTATCGGGTTTTCATGCTCGCTGCAACGTTGCAAGCACAGTTATGGGTCGTACGATATTTATGTGTTTCAATCCCTGATGGGTTTTCAAGTTAGCTGCAACGCAGTCCATTCCTCTTCTGTGCCATTTGGTTTCTGGTTTCAATCCCTGATGGGTTTTCAAGTTAGCTGCAACCCTCGCTAGGGCATCGAGCCTTCCCTTGCGGTACTAAGTTTCAATCCCTGATGGGTTTTCAAGTTAGCTGCAACTTCAGGTCGGGGGGGCGACCAAGGCAGCGACCACCGGGTTTCAATCCCTGATGGGTTTTCAAGTTAGCTGCAACCCTCCAGAGGTCTTACCGTGCAAATCAGTTGATATCGGTTTCAATCCCTGATGGGTTTTCAAGTTAGCTGCAACTGACACTCTCGGCCATAACTGGTCAGGTGCTGGACGAGTTTCAATCCCTGATGGGTTTTCAAGTTAGCTGCAACCCGGGTTCATGAACGAATCCATGGCAGAGGTAGACGAGTTTCAATCCCTGATGGGTTTTCAAGTTAGCTGCAACCAGCGGAGGTCTGTAGGGCTTCGTCTGTGGCTTTCTTGTTTCAATCCCTGATGGGTTTTCAAGTTAGCTGCAACTCTGATGGCCCACAGCCACACCGCCCGCAGGAAAGTAGTTTCAATCCCTGATGGGTTTTCAAGTTAGCTGCAACCCCATCTGTGGTTGAAGAATCTGCCAAAGCTTAAGCCGTTTCAATCCCTGATGGGTTTTCAAGTTAGCTGCAACCTCGGTTAGTGTTTACTACGACTCCAAATGACATGGAGTTTCAATCCCTGATGGGTTTTCAAGTTAGCTGCAACAAGGTGGGGGTGGCGACTGGTTGTCCTGTGGAGATATGTTTCAATCCCTGATGGGTTTTCAAGTTAGCTGCAACATATCGTCTCCGACCTGTATATCGGTAGTGGCTACGAGTTTCAATCCCTGATGGGTTTTCAAGTTAGCTGCAACTGGACTGCCGCAAAGGGCGCTCTACTCCCTCTGAAGGTGTTTCAATCCCTGATGGGTTTTCAAGTTAGCTGCAACTGTGTGGGACTATTTGGAATGAGGGGAAACCGAAGGGTTTCAATCCCTGATGGGTTTTCAAGTTAGCTGCAACTTATGGCTGATACCCCCGTTAGCAACTCTTACATTCTGTTTCAATCCCTGATGGGTTTTCAAGTTAGCTGCAACTTCCAGAGGTGCTTTGAGATGGCCGGAAAGCTTGAACTGTTTCAATCCCTGATGGGTTTTCAAGTTAGCTGCAACCATACATCCTTTCCAATAATGACATAATCCCTTCCTTGTTTCAATCCCTGATGGGTTTTCAAGTTAGCTGCAACGTAAGACTACAGCAACTCGCTGTCGTATAATGCCTAAGTTTCAATCCCTGATGGGTTTTCAAGTTAGCTGCAACCTGTTCCTGCGCGCGCACGTTCCTTATACATCCCATAGTTTCAATCCCTGATGGGTTTTCAAGTTAGCTGCAACGGCTTTTGCATTATATCATTACTCCTACAATCATTAGGTTTCAATCCCTGATGGGTTTTCAAGTTAGCTGCAACTATGATGATGTAGTAAGCCTTGCGCTTACACATCTTTGTTTCAATCCCTGATGGGTTTTCAAGTTAGCTGCAACACGATTCCCTGATGCGAAGTTATACTCATATATCTGTTTCAATCCCTGATGGGTTTTCAAGTTAGCTGCAACTTATCCCCTCGTTGGTGGCCCCGAGTATCTCAACTAGTTTCAATCCCTGATGGGTTTTCAAGTTAGCTGCAACTTAACAGAGTGTTAAGGTTTAGGTCCCGAAGTGTTAAGTTTCAATCCCTGATGGGTTTTCAAGTTAGCTGCAACAGAAGAGGCTGATCGCGGCTCTGGAGGGCAGAACCGAGTTTCAATCCCTGATGGGTTTTCAAGTTAGCTGCAACGCTGGCAGGTTCGGCTACCCTGCAGACAAACCCTTGTTTCAATCCCTGATGGGTTTTCAAGTTAGCTGCAACACTATAACAGCTATGCAATGGGCCAGCGCCAAATCGGTTTCAATCCCTGATGGGTTTTCAAGTTAGCTGCAACTGCATCCCTGGAAGGGCTCTTTTGGGCTATAACCCTTTCTAAAAGCCCGGAAAATAGACCTCCAGGAATGGACCTCTTCCGTACCAGGCCTTAATAAAGGTCCATGAAAACCTAAACGACATTCGACTTCTTATCGAGTGTTTCATCCGGGGTCTTCAATTATTGTGGTAAGCGGGTCTCGTGAAAAGCCTTTCGTTTCAACTTCCGGTATCTTCATGCTTTTAAAATCAAGCCGAGGCTGCCCCCAACCCTGAATCATTTTAGTTTGAGTTTAACGATTAATCCTTCAAGATATCATGAAGCTATTGTTTAATTGCATAACAACAGGTTTTTCATGCCTCGATTGCAAAAATAAGCAACAATTGCATTAATCGCCAACTTTATAAGTAGGGAACTCCAACGATGTCTCGAATGCCGCAGATTATCCAATTGGTCGTTCGCCCTAGGGAAGAGTTTGAATTGCCTTGGAGCGGAGGATATCAAATTTACTCGGCAATTTTAGGCATCATGCGCAAATGCGATGAGGCTACAGCCAGACACACCCATGACTCGCCCTTAAGCTCAATATCGATAAGCAACCTGGAGGGAAAATTCAGGAGGAGCCAGAGGCCCAAGCACAAGATCGCAGAGCCTGCCAACAGATACAACTTTGCCATCGGGATCACCGACCCCAAAGAGATGGAGATCTTCCGCGCCATCATACAGCCTCTCATTCTGCGGGAACAGGATATCAATCTCGACAAGGGAGCGCTGAGGGTAGAGGAGAGCGCGAGCAGCTCGGCGAGCTTCGAGGAGCTGGTGGATTCGGCCAGGAATTGCGCGAATCCTTTTATTGAATTTGACTTCAGGTCGCCGACCTGCATCCAGTACAAGAATAGCAAAGTCATAGAGATGTTTCCACATCGGGAGGCAGTATTTTCCTCACTGTTGTCGAAGTGGAATGCGGTCTGTCCGGAAGGGCTGAGGATGGCGATGGAGAGGGATGAGATGGCGCGCTACCTGATGGAGGAGCCGCTATCTTACGAGACGCACAGTGCGATGGTGAATACCGTGATGGATAAAGTCAAAGGGCATCCCAGGCCGATATTGAAGCAAGGATTCCAGGGCATGTGCAGATATATGTTCACGAAAGATGCGCCGCGGGACGTGAGGAACGGGATTTTGGCGCTCGCCAGGTTTGCAGAGTACAGCGGGGTGGGGAGTGCGGTTGCCCGGGGGTGCGGGACGGTGAGGGTGACGGTGGGGGAGGTGGAAAGATGAATGAAATGTTAAAAGATCCATTGGAAGCATTTACAGAGAGCGACATAGCGAATCTGATTGACAAAAAGGATGATATTAATTCAACTATTAAAAAATACCTTACAGATTATGTATCAATCGTTGTGCCACCTCTCTTTAAAGAAGCTGGTAAGCTAGACGCAAAATTTAGCCGTGCATTGAGTTACCCGGCACACATAGTTACCGCAGTATTTACGGGTTCAATATTATATATCTATGACAGGATGTCTACGGGACAAAAACCGCCTCAAGTACATGATATAAAATTACTTTGTACTGCACTCACGCTTCATGATATAAACAAATACTGGAACGAATCAACTAATTCAAGCTATTCTGGAAATTACTATAAATTAATTCAGGATTATTTTGAATCTGATCCTTTTGGCCTCAAAAGCTATTTTCTCGAATGGTCCTTAGAGCTTGAAGAAATAGCTTTCCTAGTTCAACATGCACAGGAGTCAGATGATGCCCAATATGAAACCAGGTTCTCTCAGCCTAGATATGCAAAACTATTGCCATATATAAAAATAGGCGACAAAGTCGCGAGCCTTAGCAAGGAAGATAATCCATTGCAGGAGATACACAAGCGTTTGAAGAACGAAGGTCATGATGTCCATATTCTGCTATTGCCCGAAATGCCGCAGCAGCTTCTCTCACAAATCGTTTACAGAAGTGCAAAGAAGCTCCTGGCGAGGTCAGGTGCGGTTCCACTTCTCATATCAACTCAGGGTATCCTCTATCTTTCCCAAGATAAAATGAGCATTGATCCTATAAAATTTAAAGAGATAATTAGCGATGAACTTGTAGATCCAAAAAATACAGATGCAAAGCCAATTCTCTCTGATCGAAAATTCGATTTGAAGCCGCTTCTTTCGATTCCACTCAGCAAAGAGGATCGCTTTTCGGTCTATATAAAATCAGTCCGTGAAAGGACCGAAGCAGGTCTTTTAAGCACTCTCGGAAAAACAACATATCCTCAAAAAGAGGCGCTACAAGAAGCAATAGCCTGTATCACATATTCCATATACAATGACAAAAAGGGAAATGATTGGTCGAGGTTCCCGGAGCTAGAAAGATTTATAGCTAATAAAGAATTAAATGATGAGTTGAAGAAAATAGCCAAAATCAGAGAAGACTTTTCACGCCATGAAGGAATCGGTGGGCAGAAATGCAAGCCTTATGCGGTTCATGAATTGGTTCAGAATCATAATGGCTTCGAAGACTCTCTAATGTTGCTTCACAATAAGTTGAAGGATTTTATTTTATCTAAATTAGATAATGACGCTTCTACTTTGGATTCTATTGTAAATTTTGTTTGCGCCTACAATGGAGAGATTTTAAAAGGCTTGATCACGGAGAAAACTCCAAAAGGAAACGAAGACATTTGCTTCAAATGTGGCGCTGTGGCAGAAAGAGAATATAAGCCAGGAAAGCACTTCTTGCAATCAGGGGGCTTTACTAAAAGAGCTACTATCAATGACCAATATAAACGAGAGTGCGATACCTGCCAAATAGAACACCTGCTAATCGACCGTTTGCTTGAAAAGAGTAAATTTAAAGTTTCAGAAGATATAATGTTTTTCTATTTTTATTTCGATACAGTTTTTGTCAATGTAGATCCATTCCAGGATCAGATGAGCAAGGTCGAGATAAGCGTCAAGGGAACAAAAACTGAAAAGCTCGGTTTGAATTTCAGACTTGGAGACTTTGCAACGCCATTTCATATCGAACCGCTAGCCATCAGACTCCCAAAGAGACAACCTGAGCAATCAAGCAAGAGCACTCGCAGAGCACGTGCCATTCATACGGCCATAAAAGCCTGCCTGGAATGCGGATGCAAGTGTATCGTAACCACACCATACACACTTATGCGGATGTACGGCGAGGTATTTTATAATGAACGGCCAAAGGTTCTTGAGAAGACTATGGGGATCGACAGTATCCGAAACTTTAAGGACGCGAGGCTTAAGGATCGGCAATTGGATTTCGTAAATCAATTCGATGGTATGAAGGGACTATATCGAGTTCAGCGATTTGAACCAATCACCGTAATACCCTTTGTGAAGAGAGAAGTTGATAACTTCGAGGCATGGACGAGCAAGAAGGGCGATTATTTGGTTGAGCTATTCGGAGATGAAAATATGGATATGAAAGAAGTTGCTGAAAAGGGAGTCAATCTCTTTGGCAAGCACAAATTCACCGGGTCCTATAAAAGGGTGAAGATATTCAGGACTGTTTTGGACTCGTTGGTGAGTGCAAAAGCGCAGCAATATCCCGATGACGAGGCGGTTAAATTCGCCGCTGCTGAAGTTTGGAAAGACGTATTGCGCGAGCAGTACAGCCCAAAGAAAGGGAAGGATATACCTTTGGAGTGTCTGGATTATGCCAATAGCGTCGTGGAGTATCTGAAAGAACATGGCCTGTGGAGTATTAAAAAAATATCTCAGTGGGGGAATCCATTAACTGATGTCTATGAATTCGAATATATTCAAATAGCAAGAGCAAAAGGTGATGAAAATTGACCTGGATTGATCTTAAGCGCAGCATACCTGATGAAGGATTTGCTCCGAAGTATGAAATTTATCGACGATCGAGGCCGACAGTGACCCTTGTAGTCCTCAGGACTGTGACTGATCCAATTCTGTTCAGAAGCACAGATCCCGAGCGAGCAGAAACACAGGTATTCAATGATGTTATTCATGCACAGATAAACGGAGAAAAATTTGTCAGCAAGGAGCGCCTGACTGGACTGAACCTTTGCAGAGAATTGGATAGAAATGAGAATATAATAGCCAAAGAATATACCTACAACGATCCTCTAAACAGCATTCCCAAATCACAGACGGCTGATATGCTAACGTATGGCCTTGCAGGTACCGTTTCAGGAGCTACGTTCTCTCAGAAGAGCCATGTTATTGAGGGCTATACCTACGGCTTGGAGCCATATGACCTGATGAACCGCGAGACTCACAATGCTCTCAAAGAAAGCGGGACGATGCGGGACGAAGAAGGAAAGCAATCTGAAAGCTTCTTCCATCCTGTAAAAGTGCAGCCGAACACTCA
>Ga0074195_1003985_pt1 | contig 12826 bp, 13 predicted proteins | sample EPASupsiteHSE623_FD_64525 | JGI IMG/M metagenome (GOLD analysis project Ga0074195, IMG submission 64525) | Bioremediated contaminated groundwater from EPA Superfund site, New Mexico - Sample HSE6-23 | ecosystem: Environmental > Aquatic > Deep subsurface > Groundwater > Contaminated ...
AAATTCGTGGGAGTGAACCTGTAGACAAAATAGAGCGTGCTGCAAGATTTGTTTATTTAAATAAAACTGCATTTAATGGTCTTTATCGAGAAAATTTATCTGGTAAATTTAATGTGCCTTTTGGAAAATACGCTAATCCAACAATTCTTGATGAAGAAAACATTTTGGCGGTTTCAGAAGCGTTGTCATCAGTAAAATTATTGTGTGGTGATTTTTCGGAAGTTTTAAAATATGCCAAAAGTAATGATTTTGTTTATTTTGATCCTCCTTATGCACCAATCAGCGTAACTGCAAGTTTTACTGCATACACTTCAAGACAATTTACTTTTGATGATCAAATTCGTTTAAAGAAAATTTTTGATGAATTAGAAAATAGAAAAGTCAAGGTTTTGTTAAGTAATTCAAATGCTGATGCAATCCATAATTTGTTTAATGAAAAGCAAATAAGCACTGTTTTGGCAAACAGAATAATTAATTGTAAAGCTGAAAAACGCGGTTTAATTAAAGAAGTATTAGTTACTGGAGCTTATTTATGAAATTCAAAGAATTGGGTTATGCTTCAAAAGAAGATTATTTTAAAGAGTTTTTTTCAAGTTTGCTTGATTCAAATAGAACTGCACAGTTTTTTGTTAATTGGACAAAAGTTTATGCAAAGGTGCAATCCCATTTAGATGAAATTTCTTTGTTAAATGGTCTGGTTAATATTTCAAATTATCAAGAACGTGCAAAAAATTTAGAACGCATTTTAATAAAATATCCTAAAACACGTGAATTAATTCCTTTGATTATTGCAACTCGCGATCAAAAAATTGATTTGCTTTTAATTAATAAAGAAAAAATAAATTATTTGCAAGTTAATTTTAACGATGATTCAATTGAAAAAATAATTTCTTTTTGCAATGAAACTGGGATTATTGAATTGCTTGGTAAAGTAAAAGATTTGCATTCTTATTTAACCGGCGTTGAAGTTGGAATGGATACTAATGCAAGAAAAAACCGGTCAGGAACCGCTTTTGAAGAAATGGTGTTAAATGAATTAAAAAGCAAAGGCATTGATGCAAGAAAACCAAATCAAAAATTTGAATTGGGCCGGTCAAAAAAATTTGATTTGGTTATTTACAAAGGCAAAGAAGTTTTTGCGGTTCTTGAAATAAACTTTTTCCAAGGAGTTGGAAGCAAGCCTCTTGAAACAATTCAAAGTTATATTACTCTTCAAAAGGAAGCCACTGCAAAAGGAATTACTTTTATTTTGATTACTGATGGTCCTGCATGGAAAACTGCAGAACAAGAAAGAATGCGTGCATTCGATCAGATTGATTACCCTCTGAATTTTAAATTAGCCTCTAAATTAATCCCTAGATTGATGCGATGATATGCAAGAAATTACTTTTAAGGAATATTGTCAAGAAATAAATAAATCACTTTCAATTGCAGGCAAGAACTTTAAATTAGAAAAACCAAAAATAACTTCTTTTGTTCCTGAACATTTTGAGCCAGAAAGCACGTCAGTTTATTCTTTTCCAAAGCGAGGCAATTGGGCGACTCATTATTTAAATGCAAGTTATCGCGGTAATTTTGCTCCTGAAATAGCAAGAAATCTTATTTCAAAATATTCAAAAAAAGGTGATTTAATTTTGGATCCTTTTTGTGGCAGTGGGACTACTTTGATTGAAGCAAAATTGCTTGAAAGAAAAGCAATTGGACTGGATATTAATCGCGATGCTATTTTGCTTTCATGGAATCGTCTTGATTTTGAAAATCAAAATAAAGTTAATTTGTTTGTTGGTGATGCCCAAAATATGAATAAAATTTCTGGTGAAAGCATTGATTTGATTGTTGCGCACCCACCATATGAAAACATAATTAAGTATTCTGATCAAAAAAATGATATTTCTAATTTATGCAATGCTGAATTTATTGAATCAATGAGCAGAGTTGCCGGTGAATGTTATCGTGTGTTAAAATCAAATAGTTTTTGTGCAGTGCTTATTGGGGACAGTAGAAAAAAAGGATTTTACAAACCAATTGCATTTAATGTAATGAACACATTTTTAGAAAAAGGATTTTTATTAAAAGAAGATCTGATTAAAGCTCAATGGAATTGTTCAAAAACTGGTTATTGGAAAACACTGGCAAAAAAATATAATTTTCATTTAATAATGCATGAACATTTGTTTGTGTTTAAAAAAATATAGTTTGAATTATTGGTTTACTTGATTTTGGGCACATCATCCAAGCCGAACTCCCTGAAAATATTTGAATGATCTTCTTTAATCCATTCTTCAGCCGCTTTATCAAGTTCTTCTTTTGAAAGTCTTTTAATGCCTTTTACGCTGCCTTGCAATTTCTTTAATTTTTGAATTGATTTTTGCAATTCAAAATCATCAAGTGTTTTTCTTAATGAATATTTTGTAAATTCGCTTGTATTTGCAAAATTATTTTCTTTTGCAGTCTTTTGAATGCTTTCAAGAAACGGCTTTTTCATTCTCACGTGCAAAACACTATCTTCCATTAAATCACTGTATCACTATTGTGATACAATATTTAAAAACCTTTTTGTGAAAGGAAAAACACTTCAAATTTCTTTTTTAAGACAATTTACTCTAACTTAATTCATGATTGATTCTAAACTCTGCATTCGTTGCAAAGGTCGTTTGCTCTGCGGCTTGTCTTCGTGTCCGATTTTGTCCAAATTAAAAGTAAATCAAAAATTTTCTTTGTCAAAAGATTTTTCGGGTTTCGAGCCAAATTCAGTTTTTGTTTCATGGAATAATTATCCTAATATTTCAATCTCGCCATTAACCGCATCAAATGAAATGTTGTCTTACAAAAATTTTATTGACAATGATGAACGCTGGTTTGGTTTTTCTCAAGAAGAAATAATTGGTTTTCGTCAATCATTAGTTCGTCCTTATTACAAAACAAATGTTTTTAACGCGGCAAATCCTGATTACAAATTAACTGACTTGCAGGAAATTGTAATGTCAGAAAAATTAGTTGATGTTGAAGTTGAGCTTGAAAAAAAACCAAGTTCCAGTCTTGAATTTGACTCTACATTTAGTCCAATTGGGCCTGCGATTCCTCAAAAAAAATTTACTTTGACTTCCAATCCAAAAGTAAATCAGAAAATTGATTATATCTCGAGCGACATTGATTTGCGTGCAGTTGAAGGATTAAAAATTTTGTTTGAAAAAAAAATTAGTGAAAACCAGTTAGCAAAAGTTTTCAGCGCGGGCTTGCTTGGAGTGCAAAAACAAAGAAGATTAGTTCCAACAAGGTGGGCAATTACTTCGCTTGATGACATTTTATCAAAACAGATTTTATCTGAAGTAAAACATTTTAGTTCAATTGACTCAATTCAGGTTTTCAAAGGAAATTTTATTGGAAATTATTTCCACATTCTTTTATTGCCTCGTGAATGGTCTTTTGAGATGCTTGAAGCTTGGCTTCCAGGTTCTGTTTGGACTTCTCAATCAACTCAAACTTCAAATTTAAATGACATTTCAATTTCGCAGGATTGTGAATTTTTTGATGGAAGAAAAACTTATGCTGACAATATTACTGGAGCTTATTATGCAGCACGTTTAATGATTGCAGAGCATTTGAAAGAAAATAAAAGGCAGGCAACTGCAATTATTTTTCGTGAAGTCACTCCGGAATATAAAATTGGTTTGGGTGTTTGGGTGATTCGTGAAACAATAAGGCAAGCGCTTAATTCAAAACCACTGCACTTTTCATCTCTTCCTCTTGCCCTTGAATTTATTTCAAAAAATCTGAATTTAAGTCTTGAAAAATATCTTCAATCAAGCTTGTTGCTTGACTTCATAAGAAAACAAAAAACTCTTGCGCATTTCACTTAGAAAAGATTTTAAGCAATTCTTTGCATCTTTCATTATGCCTGTTGCATTTAAAACAAAAAGAACAAAACCTGTGAAATACGGTCCAGAGCGTGACTTAACAAGATTTATTCCTGGCACTTCAATTCCTGCTTTCAAGCCAAGAATCGGTAACATAAACACGCAAATTGAATCCACGCCCAAAGTTGCAACTCACGAAATAGGTGCTCTTAAAAAATCAGGTCATGATTTGAGATTTGCTGCAAAAAAAAGAACGTCCACCAGTGTTTTGATTACAACACGGTTTGCAAGTGAATCCACTGAATTGCACTCACACCTTGTAAATCCAAAAGCCATTTTTGTAAAAGCAATTTCTTTTTTTAGTCCTGATGATTTACTTGATTTTTATAGACTTAATTTGCGAAAAAAAACCAACTTACAATATGGTGTTGTTTCAATAATTAATATGCGTGGAAATGAAATGGGTCGGGTAATAATGCATATTCCAAAAAAATTTCATTCACGGATGAAATCTCTATTTGTTAGAAAAAATTTTATTGCAGATGTGAATAAAATTTCAAAAGAAATCCGTGTTTTTGGCAAAACAAAAAATATTTCTATCGGAAAACAAAATAATTTTAATGTAAAAAAAACTTTACAATTAATTGAATTATTTGAAAACAACGGAATTGAATTTAGGCGAGTTGCAATGCCGGGATTTTATTTTGACTTAAACACAAATTTATTTAAAAAAGAAAATTTGCTTTACAAAGTATTCAAGTTTTTTAAATTAAAATAGTTATTTGAATTTTTGAAAAATAAAATTTCATTTAAATAGAATTAGTTATCTAAATTTCATGAATTGCGCAATTAAGGCTTCAAGTTGAATTCTTTCATTCGCGCCTTCAACAACTCTAAAATTATATTCGCCAATAATGTCAACTAATTCAATTTTTGTTTTTGAATCCACTTCATTTTCGGGCATGTCAATTAACTCACGATAAAGCTGTAAAATTACGTCTTCGCCTGACATTCCATAATCATAAAGCAAGGTCTCTAATTTAGCTCGTGCTTCCAAAAACTTTTTTCCTAATGCAAGATTAATTAATTCCTTGATTTCCGCCGGTCTTGCCCTGCTTGCAATATTATAAACGGTTTTTTCTGTAATTGTTTCTTCAATATTCGAGCTTGCCTGTAAAATATTAACTGCTTTTCTCATATCGCCTTGACAAACATATTCAATTGCCTTGATTGCTTCATCAGTTAAATTAACTTTTTCTTTAATTGCAATTTCCTTTAATTTATTTTCAACTTGTTTTGCATTTAATGGCTTGAATCTAAATACAACGCATCTTGATTGAATTGGTTCAAGAATCTTGCTCGAATAATTGCAGCTTAAAATAAATCGGCAGGTTTTTGTGTATCTTTCCATTGTTCTTCGCAAAGCTTGTTGAGCGTCTTGAGTTAACGCGTCACTTTCATCCAAAAAAATTATTTTATAATGACTATCAAATGCAAGTGTTCTTGCAAATTCCTTGATTGTGCTTCTAATTATGTCAATTCCGCGTGCATCACTTGCATTTAATTCAAGAAAATTTCTTTGATATTGATTTCCATAAATTTCTTTTGCAAGCGCTAATGCACTTGATGTTTTTCCAATGCCTGCACTACCAGAAAAAAGCAAGTGCGGCATATTTCCAAGTTTAACATAACTTTCAAGTCGCTTGATTATTTCTTCTTGACCGACTACTTCGCTTAATTTACTTGGGCGGTATTTTTCAACCCATGGAATTAGTTCGTCTGCAATCTCGTTTCCCACAATAAATCCCTTTTTCTTCTTAAGTCAACTTATTAGTGAAACCAATAACTTTTAAATCCTGTTCTTGCCTTATTAATAAAGTGTTTTTAATGAAACTTGAAATCAAAAAAGGACTTGCATTAATTGCTTTGTCAATTATTTCATATATCTTGATTTACTTTATTCCATTCATTTTTAATTTGCCAAAATGGTCTTTCACTTCACTTGCAATTTTTGATTACTCTCAATTTTTCTTGCCAATTCTTGGCTTTTATTTTATGTTATTAGGCGTTCATTACATTGACATTCATTTTAAGGAAAAAATTTCAAGCAAGCCTTATTTCATAATTATTTTTATTGCATTTTGTTTGACTGCATTCTGGTTAGCAGTTTTTATGTTTGCAAGAAATTCATACGACCTTGGCGCTGATGCTTCAGTAGTTCAATTTGATTTTTTTGCTCAATTAGTGAATAATTCATTCTTTGGCTTCATGCTTGGTGGCATTGCAGGCTGGTTGTCAAAATACTTTGTTGATTTTTTGCTTGACAAAAAACAAACAAAAAAAGAATAATTCTTGTTTATGAAATCATTTTATCTTGAGTCATTTGGTTGCACTCTAAACACTTCAGATGCTGAATTAGTTCGCGGCTTGTTGATTTCAAATTCTTTTGTTGAAACAAAACTTGAAAAAGCAGATTTTGTTTTCTTGAATACTTGTTCAGTTAAGAAAACAACCGAGCAAAAAGCATTTTCAAGAATAAATAAATTAGTTGAATTGCAAAAAAAATCAAAATTCAAGTTAATTGTTTTTGGTTGCTTGCCAAAAATCAATCAAGCTGAATTATCTCAATTCAAATCAATTACTTTTCTTGGCACTCGTCCTTTAACTGAAATTGCAAAATTACTTAAACTCAAAATTTCAAATGATTTTTCTGAATTAATTCAAGTGCAATCAAATCCCTTGATTGCAATCTTGCCGTTAAGCCAAGGTTGTCTTGGTGCTTGTTCTTTTTGTGCAACAAAAAATGCGCGTGGTTCTTTAAATTCAATTTCAATTGCTGAATTAAAAAAGAAATTTTCTTTTTATCTTCTCGAGCAAGGCGTGAAAGAATTTTGGTTAACCAGTCAAGACCTGGCTTGTTATGGTCTTGACAAAAATGAAAATTTGATTTCTTTATTAAAAGAACTTTTATCTTTCAAACAAGATTTTCGCTTGCGCTTGGGCATGATGAATCCAAATAACCTGAAAACTTTTTTGCCTGAATTGCTTGAATTGATGAATGATGCTCGCTTATTCAAATTTCTTCATATTCCATTGCAATCAGGCAATAATCGCATTCTTTCTCTGATGAATCGTTATTATTCTATTGAAGATTTCAAAGCAATTGTTTTGCAAATCAGAAAAAAATTTCCTTTAATGACTTTATCAACTGATTTGATTGTCGGCTTTCCAACTGAATCTGAAACTGAATTTCAAGACACTTTTAATTTAATTCAAAAGCTTGAATTTGATATTGTGAATATTTCACGTTATGGTGATCGCCCTAATACAAAAGCACTTTCTTTGAAACCAAAAATTATTGAACAAATTAAAAAAGAAAGAAGCAGAAAACTTTCTGTTCTGATTAAAAAAATTTCTTTGAAAAGACATCAATTGCTTGAAGGTACTAATCAACTTGTTTTTTTTGACGAACTTGGTTTCAATAAAGGTTTTGCGGGTCGCACTTTTAATTACAGGCAAGTTATTTTTAACAAGGACTTGCGCGGCCAATTTGTTAAAATGAAAATTTCAAAAGCCTTTCCAAAATACTTGCTCGGAAAACCTGCTTGAGTGAATTTTTTTGTTATTGATTTCAATTTTGCAAATCTGATTTTACTTTTTTTGGTTATTTTTTGATTTGTTAAATGCATTTTTGCTTTTTTTGTTTGTTTTTTCTTATTTGTTGGTTCACAGTTAGCTTTTTTAATCTAATTTCTTTATATATTATTGATTTTTATGTTTGCAGAAGCAATTGAGTCTTATCTTCAGGAATTCAAGCTAAGCATTATCTTTGGTGTCTTGCTTGTTTTTGTCTTGTTTTTCATGATGTTCTCAATTAATTTTATTTCAAGTGGCAGCATTTTTTTCGAATTTAATTTAAAACAAATTGACTTTGCAAGTTTGCTTGTAATTGCAATTGTTTCATTTATTTTCATTGCACTTTACAGTTTGTTTATTACTCTTGTTATTTTCAATGCAAAACAGCACGCTCGAATTGCAACTTTTTATCTTGAAGACAAGATTCGCGGTTTTATTGCAAAAAATATTATTTTTTATGTTTTGTTGATTCTTATTAGCGCTTTAATTGCAATTGCTTTGCTTTCAATGCAATTCAACCCAATGGCTGTTTCAATTATTTTGTTGATTTTTAATTTGCTTTTCTTTTTTGTGCCTCAAGCGATTATCATTGATGAACGAAGTATTGGCGAATCACTTGCAAAGAATTTTGATTTTATAATCAGCAGATTCCCAACTTTTATTGTGGTTATTTTGATTGCCTGCATTTTGCTTTCTTTTATTCCATTAATTGAATTTGCATTTGATTTTGTTTATTTCACAGGCAAGTACATCTCAATTATTTTTACTTTAATTTTCTTGATTCCATTCATTGAAATTTTGAAAACAAAAGCTTACATCAATAAATTTGATTTGCTTAAATTCTAATTTTTTTGATTCTATTTCCAGATTTTACTCTCTAATAGCTTAGTTTATTTTATTTGAACCATTTCCTTTTTAAATCTAAAACCGCGCTTTATGTATTGTATGACTGAACTTGTTGAAAGTAAATTTGAAAAAAAAGCTGATGGCTCTTTAATTGAAAAATTTGTTAAAAAAAGCTTTATTGAAGGCGTGAAAGTAAAAACCTTGAAACGTTGGTTTGATGCATCAGGTGATTTAACTGAAATAATCAAGGAAGGTGAAGAAACCTTCATTAATGTAAAGCAATCAAATCACACTGTTTGTTCTCACGGCATTATCAAGGCATTTCATTATCATAAAAAGCAGACTGATGTCTGGTATTGTCCAATTGGCTTGATTCAAGTTATCTTGTATGACGCTCGAAAAGAAAGCAAGTCTTTTGGGCAAACAAATGTTTTTTTTCTTGGTGAAAGAAATCCACTTGTTTTGCTAATTCCAAAAGGAGTTGCGCACGGCTATCGAGTTTTAAGCGAAAAACCTGCGCATTTGATTTATTTTACTGATCAAGCATATAATGCAAGTGACCCTGACGAAATTCGCATTCCTTTTGATGACAAGAAAATTGGTTTTGATTGGACAATCAAGAATGGTTAATGTTTAACAAAAAATAATTTTCGGTAATTTTTTTGTTAATATTTTTATTTGAGGTAATTAAATGAAAATAATGCTTCTTGGAGACAAAGGTTTACTTGGTTCAGAAATTAAAAAAGCTTGTTTAATGAATTCTGAAATTGATTTATTTTGTTTTGATAAAGAAAAACTTGATGTTCTTGATTCAGACAAACTTTCAAAAAAAATTCTTGAACTAAAACCCGATTACTTGATTAATTGTGTTGCCTACACTAATGTTGATTTAGCTGAAAAAGAAAAAGAACTTGCGTTTAAATTAAATTCTGATTTAATTAAAATTCTTTCACTAGCTTGTAATAAAACAAAAACTTGTTTAGTTCATTTTTCAACTGAATTTATTTTTGATGGTGAATCAGGAAAGCCTTATTCAATCAATGACAAACCAAATCCATTGAATGTTTATGGTAAATCAAAACTTGCTGGCGAAAAAAATCTTTTGGAAAATTCAAATAAATTTATTTTAATTAGAACTCAATGGCTTTATGGCGCAAATGGGATTTTGCCTAATTTTGTAAAAAAAATAATTGAGATTTCAAAAAAAAATGATTCTTTGAATGTTGTTTTTGATCAAATTGGTTCGCCGACTTATGCAGTTGATTTGGCAGTTGCAACCTTGAAATTAATTCAATTAAAAAAAACAGGTTTGTTTCATATAACCAATTCAGGTTATTGCAAGCGAAGCGATTGGGCGCGAGAGATTTTAAAGCACATTAAACCAAATGCAACAGTAAATGAAGTGCCTTCAAGTTTTTTTTTCAAGGATTCTGATGCAGTGCGTCCTACCTTTGCAAGTCTGGAATCAAATCTTCCAAGCACAATTAAAATGGCGTCTTGGCAGAATGCTTTGAAGCGTTTTTTAATTGAAATTAAGGCAATCTAATTTCTTTTTTGTTTTAATTGATAATCTAATTAGCATAAATTCTTTTTGATGCTTTGTTTCTTGAATGGAACTAATTGAAGCAAAAGAATTAATTGACCACGCAGTGCAAAATAAAGAAATGCTAATTGTGCTTGGCGATTGCTATGTTGAATATTGGGGCAGGGCCGCAAGCAAATTATTTTTAGGGAAAAGAATGTTGTTGATTAAAGCAGATTCTTCTTTTGCAATTCATCAAAACAAATTATTGCGGCCAGTTAATTACATGATGAATTCAATTATTTCAACTGAACTTTCTGACAATAAATTATTAGTGACTGCGCTCAAGAAAAAACCAAAGGAAACAATCAAGGTTTTTTTTGATTCAATTGATTTTGCAAAGGCATTCGAGATTCACGATAATCAAGATGTTCGTTTGTTTGGCAGCGAACTTGAATTAAGTGATTTGCTTGCTCAAGATTTAAGTTTTATTGAGCCTGGTTTAAAGCCAATGAAGCGCGAGCAGTCCGTGAAAAAAGGAACCATTGATATTCTTGCTGAAGATGCTCACAAAAAAATTGTTGTAATTGAAGTCAAGCGAAGAAAAGCGGATTTGGATTCAGTTTCTCAATTGCACAGATACACTCAAGACATGAATAAATTAAAAAATCGCGAGTGTCGTGGCATTTTGCTTGCGCCTGAAATTACTTCAAATGCAATGAATCTTCTTGAACACTATAAACTTGAATTTTTCAAACTTGATTTTGAAATTGGAAATCCGTGTGCAAAAATCAAGGGCTTGCAAAAAAGTCAGCAAAAAATCACTTCTTTTTTCAAAACTTAATCCAAACCATTCAAACTAGCTTTCTTCGTTTAATTAACTTTTTAAACCCTTTTGCTTCGAATTACTAATGATTTAATTGTTTTTGTGTGGTGAACCTTATGAATGATAATTTAGTTCTTGATAAAATTGATCATAAAATTCTTGCTTGTTTGTTGAATGATGCGCGTTGTAGTTTTTCTCAAATTGCGCGTGATGTCAGCTTAACTGATGTTGCAATTAAAAAAAGAGTTGAACGTTTGAAAATGAAAGGCGTTATTACTTCTTTTTCAACTGATTTAAATCTAAAAGTTTTGGGTTACGAGAATCCAATTTTTATTCAAATTCGCAGTGAGATGCAGAAGAACAAAGATGTACTAAAAAAACTTTCTTCAATTGATGCAATTGTTGAACTCTATCAAGTTCTTGGTGAATATAATTTGCTTGCAAAAATAATTATTCCAAGTATTGATTCTTCAAAGGATTTTATTCAAGAATTGCAAAAAATTGACGGCATTGTTGACATTAAATCACAAGTTATTTTGTGCACTGAAAAAAAAGCAAATTCCTTGCCTGCCCAGTCATTGCAAAAAAAATTATAATTTAATTATTTGTTTTGTGCTTTCAAGCAATTGCTTTTAATTGTTTAAGTTGTATTTTTATTTACCCTTATGTCATTGACTTTAATTATTTCCGAGAAAGCAATTGCAGGCCGAAAGATTGCAGAGCTACTTTCAAATAATAAATCATCCGAGAAATTAGTTGCAGGCACTCCTTTATTTGAATTTAATTTGAAAGGTGATGAATTCAAATTAATTCCGCTTGCAGGTCACATTGTTAATGTTGATTTTCCAATTCGATTTTCTTATTGGACTGGCATTGATTTGAAAACACTTGTTAATGCAGAAATTGAGTATAAAGTCACTCACAAATCAATTGAAAGTTTGCTTCAAAAATTCGCTAAAGAAGCTGATTCAGTAATTATTGCAACTGATGCTGATAGAGAAGGAGAAGCAATTGGACTTGAAGCATTACAGCTTGTGCAAAAATTAAATCCAAAAATTAAAGTCAAGCGAGCATTATTTTCCGCAATTACAAAAAAAGAAATTGACACTGCTTTTTCAAAACTAGAACCATTTGACATTAATTTAGCTGAATCAGCAAACGCGCGAAGAGAAATTGATTTAATTTACGGCGCTGCCTTAACTCGTTTTTTGTCTTTAACTTCAGGTCGATTAGGAAAAAGTTTTTTATCTGCTGGCCGAGTGCAAAGCCCTGCCATGTCATTAATTGTTGAACGCCAAAAAGAAAGGAATGCATTTAAGATTGAAAAATTCTGGGTTGTTCAAGCTTTACTTGAAAAAGACAAAAAAGAATTTCTTGCAGTTCATAAAATAAAAAGATTTAAATCAAAAGACCAAGCAGAACTTGTGCTTGCAAAAAAACCAACTACTGCTTTAGTTGAGAATGTAAAAAAAACCGAAAATAAAGTTGAAAGACCAACTCCTTTTGACACCACTTCTTTTTTAAGAAGCGCAGCAGCAATTGGTTTTTCTGTTTCACGTGCAATGGAACTTGCTGAATTCTTGTACATGAATGGATTAATTTCTTATCCGCGAACTGATAATCAAACTTATCCGAGCTCTCTTGATTTAACTGAAATCTTAAATGAACTTGCAAATAATTCTGCTTATTCAAGTTGCATTAAAAAAATTTTATCAAAACCCTTGAATCCAAGTAAAGGAAAGGAAACTAAAGACCATCCGCCGATTCATCCGGTTGCATTGCCAAAAACTAATTTAAGTGCCGAGCACTTGAAAATTTTTGATTTAATTTCACGAAGATTTTTGGCAACTTTAGGCGAAACTGCGTTAGTTGAAAACTTGTCAATTGACCTTGATTTGTCCGGGCAAAAATTTGTTGCAACTGGACAAAGAAATTTGCATTTGGGTTGGAAAGAAATTTATTCTTTTGTTTCAGTTAAAGAAACTTTATTGCCTGAATTAAAAAAAGGCGATATTGCAAAAGTATTGAAACTTGAATCAATTGAATCAGAAACAAAACCGCCTGCGCTTTACAGTCAAGGTGTCTTGATTGCGTTAATGGAAAAACTTGGTTTAGGCACTAAAGCAACTCGCCATGAAA
>Ga0074195_1003987_pt1 | contig 12818 bp, 8 predicted proteins | sample EPASupsiteHSE623_FD_64525 | JGI IMG/M metagenome (GOLD analysis project Ga0074195, IMG submission 64525) | Bioremediated contaminated groundwater from EPA Superfund site, New Mexico - Sample HSE6-23 | ecosystem: Environmental > Aquatic > Deep subsurface > Groundwater > Contaminated ...
CTTCGACCGCAGGATTTTTACCGGGATGCCAATGCCCATATCTATGAGGCCATTGTGAATCTTTTTGACCGGAGTGAAGCCGTTGACCTGATAACCCTCTCCGAAGAACTGCGGCAATCTGGTTTGCTTGACCAGGTAGGAGGCGTTTCATACGTGGCCGGCCTGGCTAATTCGGTACCAACCTCGGCCAATGTGGAGTACTATGCCAGAATTGTCCAGGAAAAAAGCCTTTTAAGGAGCCTTATCAGTGCTTCGACCAGAATAGCCCAGATGGGGTATGAAGGCGATGAGGAAATAGAATCACTGCTTGATAAGGCCGAACAGATGATTTTTGAAGTTTCCCAGAGGAAAACGAATTCCGGTTTTGTTCCTCTGAAAACAATCCTGATGCAGACCTTTGAGCGGATTGAATTCCTTTATCAGAGTAAGGGCGGGATAACCGGTGTCCCTAGCGGGTATACAAACCTTGATAAACTGACTTCGGGATTTCAGAATTCTGACCTGATAATCGTCGCGGCCAGACCGTCAATGGGCAAAACTTCTCTCTGCCTTAATATAGCCCAACATGCCAGTGTGCGGAAAAAGCTGCCGGTAGCGTTGTTTAGTCTGGAGATGTCAAGAGAGCAGTTAGTTACCCGGATGTTATGCGGGGAGGCTATGGTTGACCAGCAGAAAGTCCGTACAGGGAAACTGACTGACGAAGACTGGCAAAAACTGACTCAAGCGGCCGGGCCTCTTTCCCAGGCCCCATTGTTTATAGATGATTCACCCGGTGTTTCCGTTGTGGAAATGCGGGCCAAGTGCAGGCGGCTTAAATCGGAACACGGCCTGTCCCTGGTTGTTTTAGACTATCTGCAGCTGATGCAGGGAAGCCGCCGGTCGGAGAACAGGCAGCAGGAGATTTCCGACATATCCCGCTCCCTCAAAGCCCTGGCCCGGGAGCTTCAGGTACCGGTCATTGCCTTGTCCCAGCTGAGCCGGGCGGTTGAACAAAGGCAGGAGAAAAAGCCGATGATGTCTGACCTGCGGGAGAGTGGGTCGTTGGAACAAGATGCCGACTTAGTTATGTTTATATATAGAGACGAATATTACAAGCAGGACGAATCCGAAAAACGGGGCATTGCTGAGATAATAGTAGCCAAACAGCGAAACGGCCCGACCGGGTCGGTGGAACTAGGCTTCTTGAAGGAGTATACCAAGTTTGTCAATCTCGAACGCAGACCAGAAGAGTAAATAGAAGGGGTTGTCTCAAAAGAGGCAGCCTTTTTGTTTTGGCTCAAAAACTTTGACAAAAAGGGGTTTGCTTTGATACAATGATAATGCTGACTTTTGTCAATACGCAGACTATTGCGCTTTGGGGGGATAAGGTAAAGGGATAATTCTACGATACACTCATCAGAAATACTGTATGGGTTATTTTTATGTTAAAGGATAAAAACTTGTCAGACAGGAGGAGCCAATATGATTGGTCAGCGGTATGACGTAATTATTGTTGGCGCAGGCCCGGCTGGAATTTTTGCGGCTCTCGAACTATTAACTGCCAAAACAGACCTCCGGATTTTGATTTTGGAAAAGGGCCGGGATATTGAACACAGAAACTGTCCTTCGAGGGGGAAAAGTGAGGGCTGTGTTAATTGTTCACCCTGTTCGATATTATGCGGCTGGGGCGGAGCCGGAGCTTTTAGTGACGGTAAAATAACACTTTCCACAGAAGTCGGTGGAATCCTCGGGAGTTATATTGGTGAAGAATCCCTGAAACGGCTTATAAAATATGTGGATGAAATATACTTGCAGTACGGTGGACCTGAAACAGTCTACGGGATGGACGAGGAAATCGTCAGGGAAATTCAGCAAAAGGCAATCTTTGCCGAATTAAAGCTGATTCCTGCCCCCATCCGTCACCTGGGCACCGGCAGGTGCCAACGGATTCTCGAACGGATGAGGGACTACCTGCTTTCTCAGGGAGCAGAAATCCGCACCGGAATGGGAGTTAAGAATCTTGTAGTGGACAACAATTTGGTTAGCGGGGTAGAAACCGAAGACGGGCTGATAATTAGTGGAAAACATGTGGTTGTAGCCCCCGGCCGTGAAGGATCAGAATGGTTGTCCCACCAGGCCCAGCTGCACGGCATTAAAACTGCGGTAAACCCTGTAGATATCGGCGTAAGGGTTGAACTCCCGGCAGCGGTCATGGAGCACCTAACCAGTGTTATATATGAATCGAAGTTTATTTACTATTCCAAGTCATTTGACGACAGGGTCCGCACTTTTTGTATGAATCCACATGGTGAAGTAGTGACGGAAAACAACAGCGGGCTGATTACAGTTAATGGACACAGCCATGCCAACCAAAAAACGGACAACACTAATTTTGCCATTCTGGTCAGCAAAACATTTACGGAACCATTCAAAGAACCAATCCTCTATGGGAAATATGTGGCCAGCCTGGCTAATTTACTGGGCGGCGGGGTAATTGTCCAAAGGCTGGGAGACCTGATTAAAGGGCAGAGGTCTGACAAAGACCGGATTGTCAAATGCCTCGTTGAGCCAACCTTAAAAGATGCAACTCCGGGTGACCTCAGCCTGGTGTTTCCATACAGGCACCTGATGAGCATTGTGGAAATGCTAAAGGCTTTAGATGTAATTGCACCCGGTGTCTATTCGAAAGACACGCTTTTATACGGGGTTGAGGTAAAGTTCTATTCATCAAGACTGGAACTTAATCATGAACTGGAGACCAAAATAACTAATCTTTACGCAGCCGGGGATGGAGCCGGAGTGACCAGAGGCCTGGCTCAGGCTTCGGCGGCAGGAGTTGTAGCCGCAAGAGCCATTTTAAACAAGGAAAACTAACAGATAAAAAATTTGGAGGTGCCAGGAACATGCCGTCAGTTGTTTTAGTTGGAAGTCAATGGGGTGACGAAGGAAAAGGCAAAGTAACGGACTTTCTTGCTGAAAAAGCCGATTTAGTGGTACGGTATCAGGGTGGTAATAATGCCGGCCACACGGTTGTGGTGGGAGAAAACGAGTTTAAACTTCATTTGATCCCTTCTGGCATTCTCTATCCGGAAAAGACCTGTATTATTGGTAATGGAGTGGTCATAGATCCGGCAGTCTTAATTCAGGAATTGGAATACCTGGCGAGCCGGGGCATTAACACCGACAACCTCCGGATCAGTGAGCGGGCCCATATAATTATGCCTTACCACAAAAAACTTGATGAGCTTATTGAAGAGAGCAAAGGCGATGCCAAGATTGGGACTACTAAGAGGGGAATTGGCCCGGCCTACATGGACAAAGCCGCCCGGGTTGGAATAAGATTTATTGATCTGCTGGACGAGGAAGAGTTTTCGCTTCTCCTGGATAGGAACCTGAGAGAAAAGAACAATCTGTTAACTAAAGTATATGGTGTTGACGGTTTTAACAAGGACGATATCATGAGAGAGTATCAGGTATACGCAGAACGTCTGAAGAGATATGCCACCGACACTTCTATCGTAATTCACGATGCCTTAAAAGGCGGAAAAAATGTTCTGTTTGAGGGCGCCCAGGGTACACTCCTTGACCTTGACCACGGGACATATCCTTATGTTACCTCTTCTCACCCTATAGCAGGAGCAGCCTGTATTGGAGCAGGGCTGGGCCCGACAGAAATATCGAGGGTATTAGGGATTATTAAGGCATATACAACCAGAGTTGGTGAGGGACCGTTCCCGACGGAACTCCGGGAAGAAGTGGGCCGTCACCTGCAGGAAATAGGCCATGAGTTTGGAACTACTACCGGTCGCCCCAGGAGGTGTGGTTGGTTTGATGCTGTTATTGCCCGGTACACTGTGCGTATCAGTGGTTTGAACAGCATGGCTGTTACGAAGCTTGATGTCCTTACAGGGATGGAAACGATAAAAATATGTACGGGTTACAGGCGGGGAGACAAGATTGTCAACGACTTTCCGGCAAGCCTGAAGACCCTTGCCGAGTGCGAACCTATATATGAGGAAATGCCCGGCTGGCAGGAAGATATTTCTTCAGCCAAGAAGTTTGAGGACCTGCCGATAGCTGCTCAAAATTACCTGAAAAGGATCAGCGAACTGGCCGGGGCTCCGATATCTATCATCGGCGTAGGAACCCGCAGAACGCAAACGATTATCATAGATAATCTTTTTTAGAAGGGCAGTTGTTCATTTTTGGATTGACACAGGTTATAGATTTTGATAGCATTAATACAACAAAAAAAAAACATACTAATTTTCGGTATGTTCTGGTCCGCGAGTAACTTCTTTCGGGCATCCCACCGAGTAGGTTTTACCTATTCGGTTTTTTATTTAAATAGGGGGGAATAAAAGTGTTTAAACCAACCGTACAGGAATTCTGCAGCTATTTTAAACAGGGGGTTAGGGTTCCTGTAATGCTGGAAGTGCCAATGCCGGAAGAAAACCCGGTTACAGTGATTGAGAAACTCCACTTGGCCGGTTCGCCGCTCTGCCTTTTGGAGAGCGGGAAGGGGACCGAAAACCTAGCCCGGTTTTCGTTTTTGGGGTTTGAGCCTCATTGTGTTTTTAAAAGTAGAGGTACTTCTGTTGAGGTCATTGAAAACGGAGTTTGTTACAACTATGAAGATGACTCATACCGGCGGTTACAGGCTGTTATAGAATCTTACCAAGGGGTGAGATATGACGGCCTTCCCAAGTTCTGGGGCGGCGCCATGGGTTACTTCAGTTACGATATGGGCAGGTATTTTGAAACCCTGCCTGAGTCAACAATTGATGATTTAGAAGTGCCTGAGACCTATTTTATGTTTTTTGACAAAGTCATCTGTTTTGACCATGTCAACCACACAATTAAAATTATCGTTACAGTTTCTCCGGAATCTGTCTCCGGACCGATGCCGGCATATCGGGAGGCGTGTAAGGAAATAGGCCGCATACTTCATCTAATCAGGCACGGCGGCCCCGGGGGGGACGTTGTGATTGGAAACCGGGCCCGGTCGGTACAAAATAGATTTAATCCGGAATGTAATGTTACGAAGGAACAATTCAAAGAGATGGTAGCTAACTGTAAAGAGTATATCAGGGCCGGCGATATCTTTCAGGCCAATCTGTCTCTCAGGCTGGGTAAATCAACTTCTGTAGACCCGTTCTTTCTGTACAAAATCCTGCGGCAGGTCAACCCGTCACCATACATGAGCTATATTGATTTTGGGGACATGCACATTGTCGGTTCCTCCCCTGAGCTGCTGGTCAGGTTAACCGGGGATCTAGCCGAAACCCGTCCTATAGCGGGGACAAGGAGGCGGGGCAGCAGTAAGGAAGAAGACCTTGCTTTGGCCAAAGAACTGATTACTGATGAAAAAGAACGGGCTGAGCATATTATGCTTGTTGACCTTGAGAGAAACGACCTTGGTCGGGTCTGCTCATTCGGTACTGTTGAGGTCAATGAGTTAATGGTGATTGAGGAGTACTCTCATGTAATCCATATCGTATCTAATGTGAGAGGACAGCTTGCCGAGGGAAAAACCAGGTTTGACCTGTTTCGCGCCTGTTTCCCGGGGGGGACAATTACCGGGGCGCCTAAAATAAGATCGATGGAGATTATTGAGGAACTGGAACCAACCCGCCGCGGTCCGTATACAGGGTCGGTTGGCTTTTGGGGCTATGCCGGAGAAATGGAAATGAATATAGTTATCCGCACTATCCTGATGAAAGACAGTATGGCCTATGTGCAGGCAGGTGCGGGGATAGTAGCTGACTCAATCCCGGAAAGGGAATATTATGAATCAATGAAAAAAGCCGAAGCCCTGCTGAGAGCATTGGAGATTGCTGAGGAAATGGCGGAATCCGGGGAGCTGCATGATGTCAACGGAGCGAACAGAGCCGGAGGGGAAGTGGCCAGTGCCTGATTTTATATATTTGAATGGAGAATTTGTCCCTTCCACAGAAGCGAAAATTTCTGTCTTTGATCACGGGTTTCTATATGGTGACGGCCTTTTTGAAACAATGAGGGCTTATGACGGCAAAATATTTTTAATGAAAGACCATCTGGTCCGGCTTTTCCGCTCAGCCCAAGCTATCGGACTGAGGATCCCCTCATCGTATATGGATTTAGAGGAGGCTCTCAAACGAACGGTATTGTTGAATGGAGAAAACTTATATATCAGACTCACTGTCACAAGGGGGCCGGGCCCGGTAGGGATTGACCCGGGGCTTTGTTTACAGCCGACAGTTGTAATCATGTCCAAAGAAATTAAATACAACGAACGATTATATCGTGAAGGCGCTAAAGCTGTATTCGTTAAGACCCTGAGAAACTTGGCTGGGGCGACAATGCCGGAGGTTAAGTCTCTTAACTTTCTAAATAACATTCTGGCCAAACAGGAAGTAATCAAAGCTGAAGCGGATGAGGGTTTTATGCTGAACCATTTGGGCCAGGTCACGGAGGGGACTGTCAGCAACGTGTTTCTCGTAAAAGACGGATGTGTGATGACACCCGGCCCGGATGCAGGTCTGCTGGTCGGAATAACGCGGTTAAAGGTCATGGCTTTAGCAGGAGAACTGGGCCTGCCGGTTAAGGAACCGGTTCTGTATAAAGAGGATTTTGCTTCAGCGGATGAAGTCTTTTTTACGAACTCAGGTTCAGAGGTGGTCCCGGTGACAATGCTTGATGGAAGACCGGTGAATTCAGGCAATGTGGGTGAGATAACATTAAAGCTGCTGTGGAGTTACCGAGATTGTGTAAACGGCAAGTAGTTTTGGATAAATTTCGGCAAATAGTTTTACCTGTTTTTCATTTCGAAAATAGTATTGCGGTGTTTAAGCCGGTAACTGTCTCCGGTCATGTTGAAAATCTCACTGTGATGAGTCAGCCGGTCTAAAACCGCAGTGGTGATTATCGGATCCTGTAGTAACTCTGCCCATTCTTCAAACCCTTTGTTTGAGGTAATTATGACCGACCTCTGTTCGTAAAGGTTTGAGATTACTTGAAAGAAGAGGTTTGATTCCTGGCGTGATATGGGCTGGAACCCAATTTCATCGATTATGACCAAGTCTGAGTTCATAATTTTCCTAAGTCTTTGTCTGGCCCTAACTGATATCTCTTCAGTTTTTAGCAGCTTTATCAGCTTTTCCATAGTTATGAAAGTGACTTTATAGCCCTGCTCCACTGCCTGTACTCCAAGAGTCACTGCCAGGTGTGTTTTGCCAACACCGGAGGGACCAAGGAAAATTATATTGTAAGCGGATTCAATCCAGGTAAGGTCTAAAAGCTGGTTAATTTGGCGTTTGGTTACTGAGTTGTTGAAGGTATAGTTGTAGTCATCGGGGGTTCTGATGTAGGGAAATTCTGCCGCCTGTAAACGGCGGTCCCTGGACCTTTTATCCCTAGCCAGCAATTCCGCTTTGAGGATGTGGTGCAGGAACTCTAAATATGAGAGTTCTCTGCCGTTTATGTCCGGCAGTAACTGGTTGAGGTTATCCCTGATGCTAGACAGTCCCAATGTGGTCAGGTAACTTACGGTTTCATCCTGCATGGTCATTGCCCGCCACCTCTGCATACTGCCACATAATCTTTAATGTCCCTGGCTTCAGGTTTAATCCTGTATGTAGTCGGCACTGTTAAGGGACCAACAGTTGTTGCGAGGGCTACATCAACTTCGCTTTTAGCAAAATGTTCGACAGCTGCCCGGAAATCCACGGCGCTCCACAGTTCATTTCCCACACAGTATTTAACTGCAGCTTGAATGGCTTCCGGGGCGTAATCACTTGAAGTTGCTCTTATCAGTAGAAACTGGTCTCTTATATACCTGGGCTTGTCTCTTTTAATCATATCCAGTAATGTCTGGGCATCTGAACTGCCTCCCAGCAATTCCAGAACCTGAGACTGTAAACCCGTTATTTTATCAGAGTGGTCACGCAGATGATTAGTATTTTGGATTAGCTGTCCCTTTCCGTGATGGATTTTATGAACAGCTACAACCTGGCTGGTTTCCGTGTCTGTAAGAACAATATTGTCGTCTTCTTCTGTTATGAAAAGCTTTTTACCTGGCCGGTAAGTCCCTAAAGGAACAGAATATCTATTACTGTTATACAGAATAGTATTGTCTTTCCTTACACCTCTTGTTAAAATATTAGCAGGTGTATTTATTGAAGGGGATATCGGCTGCAAGTATTGCTTTTCGAGGAGGAATACTTCTGCCGGTATCCTTTTTGTTATGCCATGGATCGTGGCATTCCCCGTCCGGCTAAGCCATTCCAGGCATTCCGCATTAAAGGAAGCCAGATCAATAAATGTTCTGTGAGCAGCAAAGTTGTTTTTAACATACTTAACAACTGCTTCAATCCTGCCTTTGCTTTCGGGGTCGGCGGCCCGGCATAAACGAACCTTAAACTTCATGCTTTGACGATAATGCTCAAATTCGTGGGTATAGATAACATCTCCGTAGTTTTCACTTACTGCTACCGTTTTGTCTTGGTCGAAAACCAGTTCTTGGGGCACTCCACCAAAGTATTCAAAGGCATGATTAAGCAATTCCAGCAGCTTAGCTGTGGTCAGTGGTTTGTCCCACCACTCCGCATATTTATGCCGGGAGTGAGAGAGTACCACAGCCATACAGTAAAGCTTTACAGACGAACCATCAGCCCTGTAGACCACTTTTTCTCCGAAGTCTACTTGGGCCTGGTGACCCATCGGTGAATCAGGCACTGCCTGGTATTGTCTGGTTGGCGCACTTCTCGGGATGTTGTGTTTTATTCTTAGCTTTTGAATAAACACCCTTACTGTCCGATCCTTGCCGTGGTATGTATCTTCATACCGCTCTTGAAGCCAGTCATGAATCTGGGCACTGGTCATATCAGGATGTTCACTGAGCCACTGCAAAATCTCTTCTTCGTATAGTTGCATATACTTTGGTCTCTGCCTGGAATTGACAAGCAACTGGTAGTATTCATCCGGCTGCATGTTCCAATACTTCATTACTGTTTTAACATTAATCCCTAGTTTCTTCGCCACCTTGGCTTTTTTAAAGCCACTTTCCTTGAGTTGATGAATTCGGCTGTACATTTTCCACCCCTTCATTTATTCCCCTCCTGTCTGATAAATCATATCAGACGGGGAGATATTTATGGTGTAAAAACTTCCGTTTTTGTTTGCCGAAATTCATCCCTTTTATTTTACCGCTTACACCCCCATCCCCTCATCCGTGATGGTGGTCGCCAGACCACCGAACGCTTAGGCTATAGTCGCCCTAGCATGGCCCCAGTACCGACCCAGAGGTAGAAAAACGGCAGCTGGCTAGGCGCCCGCCCCACCGCAACCACAGGCGTACCGGATGTACTCCGAGGATTGCGGTGGGGCGGGCAACAACGCCAGATGCCGTTTTTCTCGGCATGCACAGTTCCACTGAATCCTTTCATCCGCACCAAATAAAAAAAAGGCCTTCGGCCTTGTTTTTATTTGGTGCGGATGAAGGGACTTGAACCCCCATGCCTCTCGGCGCCAGATCCTAAGTCTGGTGCGTCTGCCAATTCCGCCACATCCGCATATAAATGTTTTCAATGCATTAATGATTCTAACACAGCCCTAAGTAAGTGTCAAGGGTGGTTTGGAAGGGTTCGGTATTCAAGGTTATTAACGGGGTTCTTAATCCATAGATTCATATCCTCAAATTGACCGCAAATGCTGCAATTGTTAATTAACCTTCCCCCGTAAGTATATCCCTGTTTTCTAAATATAGTATTGATTCCAGTTGAAATGGATCTGCAGATAGTGAAAAGATTTTTAAAACCTCGACGAATTAGATCAAGTTCCAGACTAAAAATAAGGTAGGACATCAGTCCCTGACTTTGGTATTCAGGTCGACAGGCGCAATCGGTTAATTCTGCAGCCATGTTTTTAAGGTCTGTTTCCGCTGATGCAGCAGATACTATCTTGCCAGCGTGCAAAATTATCTTAAAAGTGTATTTATTAATTAAGTGTTGAAGATAGTCGGGTTCGGTAATAGGTGACGGGTAAGTTGTAAAAATTTGCTCATAAAGATGCACCAATTGGGGCACGTCCTCTGCAACAGCCTCACGCACAACATATCCTGACGGCAGTCGGGGAGGCAGAGGATTTAAGGGGTGCTGTAAGACACTTTGGAGAATATTGTCTTCCAAAATCAGTGAATTCCGGTTAGCCCTTTCTTTACTATAAAACTTGGCCATGAAATATGCGGGATCGCCCTGGAAATAACCACTGTTAACTGCTTCAAGTATATAACCGAAGGGTAATGTTTTCTCCCAATCTTCCTTCCGGGCTATTAGTATGACTTTTCCGAAACCGTTCTGTAAGGTTAAGTTGTTCAGGTAAGTAATCAGAAGGTCTATGTCTTCCGGATTGTTACTCCTTACTTTGATGCGGTCATTTATATAATCCAAAGTGACTTGGACAGGTTTGCCTGCGATTATGGTTTCAAGAAATTCAGTGGATGGCATATCATCAGTTAGGTTTAAATTGGCGGACATGCACATATTATTGATCACCTGCCAACGGTAGGTGCTTTTCACGCCTGTTTACTCTGTTATTATCTTCAGGGACAAGACTGATCTTGTGGTTATTGATAAGCTTACCCAGTCCGAAACTGAGCTCCTTTTTCGGCTTGCAGATTCCACAGTTGTTACATATGCTTGTTTTGTCGACGGGCTCCGCATAAGTGGCGATAATCCCTTCATAGTTACGCAGAATAACCTTGTCCTGCGAAAGGGAAATCAGGTACTGGGGATTTATGGGTATTTTCCCGCCCCCTCCCGGGGCATCAATGACATAGGTAGGTACTGCAAAGCCTGAAGTGTGGCCCTGTAGGAGCTCTATTATTTCTACCCCCCTGGCCACCGAGGTGCGGAAGTGTTCAATGCCTTCAGATAAATCACACTGATACATATAATAGGGTCTGACTCTGGCTTTAACCAAACCGTGCATGAGCTTCTTCATAATTTCAGGACAATCATTAACACCTTTCAACAGCACACACTGGTTCCCAAGAGGGATACCGGCGTTTACCAATTTTGCACAAGCTGCGATGCTCTCCTGGGTTAATTCTCCAGGATGGTTGAAATGAGTATTTATCCATAAAGGATGATATTTCGACAGCATATTAATTAGCTTGTCTGTAATCCGCTGGGGCAGAACTACCGGGGTACGTGTACCAATACGGATTACTTCTACATGCGGTATTTTTCTGAGGGAAGCAATGATGGATTCCAGCCGGTTGTTAGGCAAGCATAAAGGGTCACCGCCGGAGATGAGCACATCTCTAATAGCAGGAGTCCTGCGGATGTAATTTAGAGCCTGTTCAACAAGGTTAACAGCCAGTGGACTGTCATTATTTCCGGCCAGCCTTCTCCTGGTACAGTGACGGCAGTACATGCTGCATTGGTCGGTAACCAGCAACAGGACCCGGTCCGGGTAACGGTGGGTAATCCCCGGGACAGGTGAGTCAACTTCCTCATGCAGAGGATCATGTAGATCATAATCTGACTTCATGGTTTCATAAAAAGTAGGTACTGCCTGCCTGCGCATAGGACAATCCGGATTGTGGGGTTCTATTAAGGTGGCGTAGTATGGGGTGATCGCCATTCTCAAGCTTTTCAGACATTGTTTTACACCCAATTCTTCGCTAGAAGTTAGTTCTACGACCTGTTTCAAACCTTCCAGAGTGGTTATGCGATTTTTTATTTGCCAATGCCAGTCTTGCCACTGTTCCTGGGATACATTCTGCCAAAGGGAAATAGACCTGTAATCACGCATCCGTAAGATGCACCTCCTTTGTCTGATTGCAGTGAGCCTTCTGGGGTGGGCAAATAGATATGACTATTTCCCTGCCCTCCCAATTGCGCAGGACAATTGAGTTGCTATTATGGCTCACTATATATTCAGGCATAATGGGAATCTTTCCGTACCCGTTGGGGGCATTTATTATATAGGTTGGTACTGCAAGGCCGGAAGTAAAGCCCCTTAGTTTCTTTATTATCTCTATCCCTTCGCCGATGGGAGTGATAAAATGGCAGGTGCCCTTAACAGGCTTGGCGTGAAAAATATAGTAAGGACGGACTCTTACTTTTAAAAGCTCATGATTAAGTTTTTTCATAATGTCAGGGTTGTTGTTAATACCTTTAAGCAGCACCGCCTGGTTTCCCAGTATAACACCGGCATCCACCAGCATATCACAAGCCTTTTTGCTTTCCGGTGTAATTGTACGTGGGTGGTTAAACTGAGTGTTGATGAAAACGGGTGGGTGTTTTTTTAACACTGCGCAGAGTTCCGGTGTAATACGCTGCGGCAGTGTCACAATGGTCCTGGTACCAAATCGTTTTATCTCAACGTGTTTAATGTTATCTAGTTCAGTCAACAGCCAATCAATTTTCTTATCATCTAATAAAAGGGCATCACCACCGGTAATCAAAACATCGCGGATTTCGTTGTTTCTGCGGATATAGTCAAGTGCAGCAAGCAAACTTTGGTCTGGCTGATGTCTATCCACATCTCCTATATTTCTCCTTCTTTGACAATGCCGACAGTACATAGCGCATAAGTTTGTTACATTAATAATCAAGCGGTCTGGATAGCGCCTGGTAATGCACGGAGCCGGGGAAGTAAACTCTTCGGCCATTGGGTCATCATAACCCGATTCATCCAGTTCTTCCAGCGACGGTACCGCTTGACGCATAACCGGATCGTTTACAGCGTTTGGATCCATCAATGAAGCAAAGTAAGGAGAAATAGACCATCTGTATTGCAAACCAACTTTTCTTATCGTGGCAGACTGCTCGCTATCAAGATCAAGTAATTTA
>Ga0074195_1003988_pt1 | contig 12815 bp, 15 predicted proteins | sample EPASupsiteHSE623_FD_64525 | JGI IMG/M metagenome (GOLD analysis project Ga0074195, IMG submission 64525) | Bioremediated contaminated groundwater from EPA Superfund site, New Mexico - Sample HSE6-23 | ecosystem: Environmental > Aquatic > Deep subsurface > Groundwater > Contaminated ...
TTTTCGGTATACCACTCTCGATACGGTTTCATTACCTCTCCTCGTGCCATAATCTTCTTTGGATTAATCCCCTTTAATGACTCCATATCGGTTTCACTCACGATAAAAAGAAAATGATCCACTTCGTCAATAAGTCCGCGAAGATATTTACTCGCAAAATATTTAATTTGATGTTCTTTCGCGTTTATATAAAAGTCCCGAGAAACATTAAATTCGCAATCGTCATTGGGTATGTAATTGGAAATCACATTCCCCCCTGCTTTTGTAATTGCACGCAGAATTGAAACATACAATGGTTTTGCATATTCCGGTGCGACCACATACACCACATCTCCCTTCTTAACTCCTTTCCCATCTCCCAACGCAAAATTTACGAGTACATCGGCATATTTTTCCAAAATTTTCTGTGACGGTCTGTATTTCATATCGTTTATTAATAGTATCACATATTTATGGTGGTATTGTCCACGTAAATGAAATAAAATGTTATCCCCAGATGTAATATATAATGTACAGAAAGGTCAAAATAATAATTAATTATGGAAGAAATAAAAAAAGAACATATGGGATGTGGAGAAAACATGTGTCAGGGCGGATGGTGTAAAAAAATGTGTTGTGGTGGTAAACACACTATTCTTCGTTGGATATTCGGGGTCATCATTCTTATCGCGGTATTTTCACTCGGAGTAAAAATCGGTGAATTTAAGAGCGCAATGAACGGATATGGCGGTTTTGGGTGGAATATGCACCGTGGAGGATATCCAATGATATATGGATATAAGAGTGGTGGATGTGAGAACGATTTTGGTCCAGGAAAAATGATGCGTGGATGGACTGAGCAACAAAAGGCTTCAAGTACGGTAAAATAGTAATTCATCTATTATTTTCAAAATCCTCACATTAGTGAGGATTTTTTTATAAATTGACAAATATTAAGATGGTTGCCATACTGAAAAAAGTTTTATTTCACATACAAAGGAGTTGCGCTATGGGAACATCGGTTTCTGACATCAATTTCCTTGAAGAAAAAATAAAGGAACTCACATTGAAAAAGAATGATCCAAACAGAAGAAATCCAAAACGAATACTCGCGTTTCAGGATCAAATTATGAGCCTCGTTCGACAAAAGGAAAATGTGATTGTTATTTTGAAAGGATATTAAAAACAAAATCTCCAGAATTTCTGGAGATTTTTTATGTAATAGTTATTTTCGTTCTCGATCTCGAGTGGTATTCGATTTCGTTGGATTTTCGTTTGAAGATTTTTCTCGAGTCCGATCATTTTGAGGAGTAACACGAGTTGGCTCTTTGCGTTGTCTATCAGTATTTTGATCTTTTCTTGGAGGAATTACCTGTGTTGGTCGTTGCCTTTCTGAGTTTGGATTTTTTCGCGGTGGAATCACTTGTGGTTTTTGATTTTCAGGAGGACGCTCATCACGTATTCGTTCCTTTGTTCTTTCTCCAGGTGGATTTTGATCTCGCGGTTTTTGTACTTCTGGTCGTCCACTTCCACGTTCTCCATCAATATCTCGACTTCTAAAACGACCAAACCGATTATCAATGTGTGGTGGTTCATGTGTTACCCACCAACTATGTTGGTTCCAATAATATGGATAGTTATAAACATACGGATAATTACGCCAATAATTCCAATATCCAAATCCATGGCTATTCCAATAAACCCCAATCCAGAGATTGGTCCATGGGTTATATAAATAAGAATTGGGACGCCAGAAAGGATATTGATACCAAGGATACCACCCAGACTGAAATCCAAGATTATTGTAGTTATAAACTCGATTTTGAATTACCGCTTCATCTGAATCAGCGACCACCGATTCATATGTACTTTCTCTTTCTCGTTCTTGGATTTTAAAAGAAGTGTAACATCCACTCAAGATAAAAAGAGAAGAAAAAAGAAATAAAACGAAACTGAAATAAAGCTTTTTCATGACCCACCTCCTGTATTTAATTTTAAATATATATCTCCTGTCTTAAGTGTAACAAATCGTTGTTTAAATCATAAACAAAAATCCATTTTTCTAATATAATTTTTTATTGTAAATATCTAATACTAATTTTCCGTCTTTTCCTAACTCTGAATGTCCCCTATATACCGTTACCCCACAATTTATCGGTTTTTCATTTTTATCGGTATATATAAACTGATCCCTATCCCAATGTTCAAGATTTGCACGAAAAGAAAGAATAGTAAGTTGATGTGAAATTACCAATACATTTTCTTCTGCGTGTTCTCGTACCAATGTTCCCAAGAAATCACGAACCCGATCACGAACATCCATTTTACTTTCTCCGTTTAAAAATCGATATTCATATCCCCCCTCCAATCTGTATAACAACGCCTGAAGCGGATTCATCACATTATAGACGCGCCAATCATTAAACACCGTCGAAAGTCCATGATCTTGTTCACGAATACGTTCTTCGTATACCGTTTTCACTTTTTTCAATTCTCTCCATTCACTTCGTATTGCATCAAATGTCTGTCTTGTTCGAACATATGGTGATACATAAATAACACGAGGAAATTCAATCGCTTGTTCCAATTTTTTTCCCACTTTCTTTGCTTGTATAATACCCGCGTTCGTAAGTGGGGTGTCGTAATCACTCATCGAAAGATTTGTGGTGTGCCACACTTCTTCCGCAAGTTGTTTTAACTCGTTACTCACCCATCGCTCATCTTTTGCCACTTTAAAATCTCGATTATATATCCTACAAAAATGCTCATAGCTCTTTCGCGTACTTTTCTTCACTCCTAATTCATTGTATTTTGATTCCCCATGTCGGATAAATGTTAATGTATGTGGCCATTTCATATATTCAGAATATCACAAATTTTCAAAAAAAACGCTGGAAAATTGACATAAATAAAATTGCATAGTATAATTAAGCCCTTATGACAGAAAACAAAAATGATTTTCACGGATTGGGAATTGCTCCAGGCATTCTCGACATCATCGCGAATAAACTTAACTTTAAAACTCCAACTCCTATACAAGAGCGTTCGATTCCTATCTTAATTGAAGGAAAAGATTTGATGGGTGTCGCACAAACAGGGACGGGAAAAACACTCGCATTCGGAATTCCGTTAGTGCAACGTGTATTGCAAGGCATAGGAAATGGCCTTGTGGTAGTTCCTACACGTGAACTCGCGTTACAAATAGATGAAACACTCCGAAAAATTGGTACTCCGCTCAGTTTGAGAACGGCGGTGATTATTGGCGGAGAACCTATCTCAAAACAGATTCGTGATCTCCATCGAAATCCGCAGATTATTATTGGCACTCCAGGAAGAATTCTTGATCACTTGGAACAAAAGACGCTTTCACTGAGCAAGGTAGGAATTTTAGTGTTGGATGAAGCCGATCGGATACTCGACATGGGGTTCGCTCCACAGTTGCAGCGCATTCTTTTTATCCTTCCCAAAAATCGACAAACAATGCTTTTCTCGGCAACCATGCCGGAACAAATTATTTCTATCGCAAAAACATACATGAAGCTTCCTGTGCGAGTTGAGATTGCACGTTCGGGCACCACCGTAAAAGATGTGACACAAGAATTATTTTTTGTGAAACAGGAAGAAAAACCACGGCTTTTGGAAAAAATGCTTCAGGATTATCGTGGCTCGGTATTGGTATTTTGTCGAACGAAATATAGTGCAAAAAAAATAGCCGCACTCGTACGTGCATTGGGACATAAATCTGTTGAGATGCATGGCAATCGATCGCTTAGTCAGAGAAAAGAAGCGCTTGATGGATTCAAAACCGGAAGATATCGAGTGCTCATCGCAACCGACATTGCCGCACGTGGTATTGATGTCACCAACATTGAACTTGTATTAAATTATGATCTTCCGGAAAATCCTGAAGATTATGTACACCGCATTGGTCGTACTGCACGAGCGGGAATCACCGGTCGCGCAATTTCGTTTGCACAACCAAATCAAAAAACAGATGTGCGCTCAATTGAGCGATTAATCAGAGGAACACTTCCTATTTCAAAAATTCCATTACTTCCTCCCCCACTACCTTCAAAATTTAAAGTTGATAAAATGGAAGAAAAATTTGATCCCCGAAGAAAACAATTTCATCCTCGTGACCGCAAAAAGAAATTTCATGGCAAACGTCCATATTCAACTTCATTTAAGAGAGGAAGATAAATAATATTACACATAAAAAAATCCCCGTTTTGAACGGGGATTTTTGCGTTAGTACTCTATAACACTAGACAGTTCATATATGTTTCTTTGTCGTCTTCAAGAAGAAAGGCTCCGTTTCCCTTGTTCCAAAAAATAATCGATTCATCATCGTTCGCATAACGAACACCACTTGCCGAGATTGTTTCCGGAAGGGATAGTGTGCGTCCATCACTTAATACAATCTGAACGCTCCCGTTTGGTATGGGCCGCTCACCGGATTTCACGGGAATTGGAACACCAATCACATATGTAGCTTGAATTGTTTTTGATTCACTACATACGTATGAAACCTTGTTTTCTTTTACTGACTCGGGATTCTCATTTTTTTGTTGTGAAACACTGGGATAAAAAAACCATATCCCCAAAATTACTGCCATTAAAATTATTGATGTAAAAATTATTTTCATATTTATATAAATTTATCCACTCCTGATGGATACAGTTGAGATTTTTTCAATATTGCGACATCCTCCCATATCGCATAATTATTACCTTCACTATCGGGTATTTTCATTTTTTCTTGAGAAAAAAGATCTTCATTCGTCATAATAGCCGAATACACCAACGCAATTTCATGTCCTGGATCACCATTAAATGTAAAAATATTTTCAAACATACCAAGAAAAAAAACTTCTTTTATTTCGGAATTAAATTCTTCCTTTATTTCCCGATGAAGTGCCTCTATTCCTGTTTCCCCAAATTCTATCCCTCCTCCAGGAAGACGATAAAAATTTTCATTCTTTTTCTCATCACGTCCAAGCTGTACTAGTATTTTATTTCCATTTCGTATAATTCCTAATGCAAGTGGTCTTATTTTGTTTATTCTCATGCGTTCAATATAAAAATATTATTACTTCTTATAATTTTCTGCAATAAATATTTCAAAATCGGTAATCCCTTTTTCAAGTACCGCGCAATAAATATCCTCACTTGAAATTTCATGTTTTGATATGTTTCTCTCCTGCATTTTTTGTTTAAACTCTAAAACTGTACGTCTTAATTCTGGAGTTAATAATGCACACACATGAGACACATCACACCGTTCTCTTGTACTCTCAATGAGAAACCATACCTCAATTTCCCACTTTATGTCTTTTCTTGTTGTTTTTAAAACAAGAATATATCCACTGGGACGGTGTGTCCGAGGAAATTTTACAAAATCACCATATTCAATCTTTTCAAAACACCCACCACTCACAAGTGTCTGAAGTGCCTTCATAGATGCACCGTGTAAATCTTTCGCCTCAACCACAATATCAATATCGGGATTATACATGAGATTCATTGCGTAACTCCCAATAATATGTGGGGTACCAAACATGCTCAGCGTATCAAAGATCCCCGTGTCTTTTAGTATCTCGTCCGCCTCCCGTTTTATTTCATTTGAATATTCAACAACATCGATAACTCCCATACATAAAGAATACCACAACAGGAAAATCTGGTATTATTTATGTAGTTCAATAACAATTTCAAAGAAAGGAAGGTGGCTATGAAAGGCCTATCTAAATCATGGAAAATAATCCAGGGTGGCATGGGGGTATATATCTCTGGCTGGCGCCTGGCTCGTGCGGTTTCGCTTCCGAAATCTTTTATATTCTTCTGGAGATTCATTTCGTGGATATTCAATATTTTTGGAAAGAAATATATATATGGAGGCGGTCAATTAGGTACAGTCTCTGGTGTTGCGCTTCACCGAATTGTTCCCCGCATTCTCCAAATGGGCGATCCGGGTGGTCATATTCGACGTGCACTTTCACATTTCCCATTTCCGGCTATTGCCCGAAAAGTTATAGAAGCATTTTATGTGGAAGGCGGAATTAAAAAGGGAACTCCATTCAAAGCGGTACCTGTTTTTACAATTAATCCAACATGTCTTCTTATTTGCACTACCATCTGTTCCAACTATGCATTTGTATGGTTGGCGAAAGAGAAAAACCCAAACCCGATAAGTATTAACTATTTGGAAAAAGTGGCAATGCCGCATGTATATGCAATTTTTGGCGCAATACTTGCAGGTGTTGATTTCGTGACCATGGGAGCGGGTATCCCGCTCCAAATTCCAAAATTGATTGAAGATATTGTCGAAGGACGAGAAGCAACCTATCGCATACCGGTCATTGGAAAAAACATCACAAGTCATACAATGACCTTCGATGCAAAAAAATTCTTCGGCAGCGATGTACCGAAAATGAAAAAACCGGGATTCATTCCGATTATTTCATCAAATCTTCTCGCAAATATCTTTATGAAAAAATTGCCTCCGGGTAGTGTGTTTGGATTTGTAGTTGAAGAACCCACTGCGGGAGGACATAATGCTCCCCCACGAAAACCGATTTTCGATGAAAACGGAGAACCCGAACCGATCTATGGCGAAAAAGATGCTGTTGATTATCCTGTACTTGCATCACTCGGCGTTCCTTTTTGGATTGGTGGTTCATATGCATCACCGGAAAAACTCAAATGTGCGCTTTCGGTTGGTGCAATGGGTATTCAAGCGGGTTCAATTTTCGCACTTTCTGAAGACTCAGATATGAGTTCTGATATTCGCAAAAAAATTCGTAAACTCGGTTTTGAAGGAAATCTTTCTGTAAAAACCGACATGAGAATTTCTCCAACCGGATTTCCGTTTAAGGTCGTAGAACTTGAAGATACTATAGCAAAATCGGAAATCTACGAATCAAGAACACGTATTTGTAATCAAAGTGAACTTGTTTCTCTTTATGAACGTCCCGACGGAAAGATTGGGTATCGATGTTCTGCCGAACCCGTGGATCAGTTCGTGAGAAAGGGCGGAGATCCAGCTGATGCTATTGGGAGAGGTTGTCTCTGTAATGGACTTATCACCACCGCAGGACTAGGCAACGAAGAAGAACCTCCAGTGGTCACACTTGGCGATGATGTCAATTTCCTTCCATTTCTCATGAAAAACGCTGAAGACTCATATTCCGCAGCTCAAGCAATTAAATATCTATTAGGTTAAGCGAATATTTCGCGAAATTCCTGGTTTTTGAAAGAATAAAAACAAAACTGCCACACAATGTGGTAGTTTTTAATTTTACTATTTTTTATCCTTATCTTTTTCACTTGGGCAACCCCAATTCCAATGTGGCTTTTCCCCTTTCTTGTATGCAATTCGGATAAAAATAAGAGTGAGAAAAACAACAGGAAGAGCAAAAGTAAAAGCAATTTCATTTCGTGGAGATTGTTCATCGATAGTAAGTGAAAACAACACAATGAGTGCAATATAGCCTATGGTAATCGCCCACCCTTGCCACGTTACGGGCGTCCATCCCCATCCGAAACATTTTGCTTTAAACCAATACCCTTCCGGATTGTTTTTTAAATACTTAATATATTCTTTAATCATATTTATATCCTACATCAAATTTATTAACTCATCATCAGATATGCACAAAAAAGACAGCTTTGTGGCTGTCTTTTAATTATGTGAATATCTTTCGATATGCGTGAATCCCCCATATTCCGAAAACAATAACTGCTCCTCCCAAAATTTGCAGAGAAAGCGGAAATCCCGATGCAGTGAGAAACAATCCAAACGCACCGAGTGACACGAATTGCATTCCTCCCGAAATTGCCGACTGAATGGAAAGTACAGTTGCTCTGTTTTTTGAATCAATGTGACGATTCAAAAATTCAGAGAAAAACGGACGCGACAATCCTCGCACCATGTTTTGCAGAAATATCATTCCAATCGCAAAAACCGAAACGAATGAGCCCATAATAAACACGGGAATTCCGACAAGTGCTACGAGAAGTACGATGATATTTTTTTCACCAATTCTTTTTCCGAATCTGTCCGCATTTCTGCTGAAATACCAGGCGATGCCATTCAAAACGAAAAAGATAATGCCGTAATATTTCACGTCGAGCAAAACAAGCTCAAAATACGGATTGTAAGTGAAAAACCATATTTTCGATGCGACGCTTATCATGGTTGCAAACCCGAACATCCATTTCACTTCTCTGCTCCGCGCAATAAATGCAAATCCCGATTTCATAATGTGTATCTGTTCTTTCGGGGTGTATTTTTTTTCTGTCGGAGGCTCCTTCAGAAAAAATGTTGCTCCCAAGGAAACTACTGCACCGGGAATTGAAAGAAGTGCCGGAAGGCGAAGTGAAATACCGGCGAGAAATCCAACCGCGAGAGAACAGAAGGCGACAAGAATAAGATAATTTCCCGTTGCACGTCCTTCTATTTTGCGAAATTCATCTTCACGTCCCGATACTTTCAGTGAATCATAAAGAAATGCAGAATCTGCACCGGAAGTAAGCGAGGCGCCTACCATCCATGTAATATTTGCAATCCACACATCACCGGGCGAGTCCATGGATGCAAAAATGATTCTGCTTGCAAGTTGGCATATTGCACCTGCGACAATGGTTTTTTTTCTGCCGATAAGATCAGCAAGTGCACCGGAAGGGATTTCAAGAAATATGAAGCCAATGAGTACAATAGACTCCACATAGTAGATATCGGAAAGCGTCATCTTCCCGAGGTGTATAAGACTTGAGATGAGGACGGGTCCCCAAAAAAGCGGTTCTGCAAATGTAATATACCAGGTGTAGAGCCGTACATTTCGCGATACATCGTGAGCGTTCATTGTTTTCTCCTTTATTTATTTGTGAAAGATCGTTTTTATGCTGAATAAAAAAATCCGGCTTCTATTCAGCCGGGATGTCCCAAAAAAGAAATGTTTTTGCTTACTTAGGAGTGTTTCAAAAATTGAAAAAACATATCGGCTGAATACAAATTAAACCCATGTCCGTATGACACGACGAAATCGGCCACCGGGGTGATGGTGTTCCAATTTTTTGTATTAAGTTGTCGACACATTTTTCTCATGAATATACTATACCATAACTCCTAAAAAATGCAATAATGGGCATTTGCTCGCGCTAAGAATCGCAGTTAATCAACAATACGACGCTTTTTTCTATATTCTCTTCAAGAGTATCTCTCACAAGCCCTTCCCACTCTAATGACAATTTTTCATTCTTCTTTTCGTTTTCACTCCACCCCATCTCAATCCAACGACAATCGGAAGTCATTATTGCCTCCGGAAAAAGATCATTAAATGTTTCTGTATCACGAAGAAGATATTCGGGTATACACACATCTACCACAGTCCAATTATCGAATTTTCTTTTTTTATCCTCGGTATTTCCGTATGCACAATATTCATCAAGTGGTTTTCTCACCTTTTGTTTCAGTGCATATAGTAATTTCTCGTACTCACTTGGTTTTCTCTTTTCATAAGAGTCCAAAATTTCATCAAAAGTCATATTATTGGATTCAACTTCCATTTTTTTCATCTCTTCATTATGAGCATCAATGATTTCGGGAGTCGTTTTTCTCATTGACTCTTCAATATTTATGATTATAAAAGCGTGAAAATGCATAAATTTTTAGATAAATATTTAGGGTAGGTCCAGTAATTCGGAAACCGCCACTCGATATATCTCGTCCTTTGTTTTATCACGTAAATCTTTTTCCTGTATATGTCGTTCATCCCCCACTATTTGGCCCTTAATGAGATTATCATGAACATATACAATTGCCGCCGAGGGAATGTGAAAATGATTGGACATCGCAAATATCGTTGCAGTTTCCATTTCAACTCCAAAATATCCAGCCTCACTCCATTTTTGAACATCCTCAGCAGTTTCAGCAAGCATTGCTTGAATACTTATGACTGGCCCTTCGTGAATTGTAAAAGATGAATTAATTCGATCTCTTAATTTTTTACTTAACTCTTTATTCGAAAAATGTTCATTAGTCTCATTTTGTCTCTCATACATCCGAGTCGTGCTCTCATTCCCATAACTGAACGTCGGAATAATAAAATCTGCAGCATTTGCTTCTTTATATAATCCCCCACAACTTCCGATGTGTATATTCTTTTTTGAACCAAACATCGAGACAATATGGAGATTTTCGGACAATACAGTCGTACCATAAGCAACAATAAACCAATAATTTCTATTTTTGTATTTAAACTCAAAAACATTTCCCAATAACCCAATCCTCGTTAATTCACCCGGAATGCCAAATGTTTTTAACATTAAAAGGAATTTTTCAACGTGTGGCTGTCCTCCAAATGCGCCATAGATGAGCACCGCCTCAACTTGATAGTTTTCGGATAATCCTAAATATTTACGCCAATATTCTGCGGTAACCTCCTTATACATATAAATATCCTATCATATATTCCTCACTTAAATTACTTTTGCTTTTTTCAAAACTTCTTTCACGGAATACCGATAGTTATGAGTTTTTTCTAATGCTCTACGCGCCTGGTCTTTCGTGATAAATCCAACGGTCACCTCTCGTGCAAGACGAGTTGCGTCTGGGTGAAATCCGAGCATCCTTCGCGCCTTGCTTTCCGCGGCTCGAGCAAAAAGACAGGAATTTGAATTTGATTCCACAAGCTCCTCTCCCCGAGGAATTTTCCACCCAAGTTTTTTTAAAATCTTTTTTGTATCTCCGATTTTTCTCTGAAGAAGGAATGGCAAATGCACTACATATACAGCAGGTTTATTTTTAAATGGGTGCAACTTTCTTATTGCCGAAAAAACAAACTTCTTTGATTCGCTATTTTGACTAAGTCCTGCCCACTCATTAATTCCAAGTGCAATCACCCGCACCCCATGTTTCACCGCTTCTCCATAATATGAGCGGATAATGACACGCCGACACAATTGGCATGTTCGGATGAAAGGAATGCGATGTTCACATTTTATGGAATAATGCCTTCTTCCTTCTGTATACCACTTTCGAAATTTCTCTTTTAGTTCCGAAGATTCTCGCTCCTCATATAAATCGGCCGTTCTCTGAAAACTTGCACGATCTGCCGGACGGATATATTTTCTTGCATCAATTTTTTCATAATCAACTCCCAATTGCTTCGCAACTTGTTTTGCTCTTTTTGGAATATGTGTAGGGTAATAACCGGAATCCAATGAAAATGCGAGAGGGGTAAATCCCATTTTTTTTATTTCATAGAGCATCGCTGTGCTGTCCTTTCCTCCGGAAATGCCCACCATCGCATCATATTTTCCGGTTCCACTCTTCCTCAAAGACAATAAAAGTTTTAATTCTTTTTCGAGTGGTTTTTTACTGAAATTCAATTTATATTTTTCGCATACTTCACACAATCTCGACCTTCCGATTGAATAGGATAAATTTGCACTGGAATTGATACATCGCTTACATTCCCGTATTTCCACAAGCGCTTTCAACTGTGAAATTATTTCCTTCTCCCTGGTAACGGCAGTATTAAATGAAAGGTGTGCAATCTTTTCTACTTTATTCGTGGAAAAAAGTCGTTCCTCAATTTCCTGCTCTTTCTCTGCGAGTTTCTTCGAAAATTTTTCTCTTTTTGCAAGGCGGTGTGCTGCTTGTTTATCGGGTGTTTTAAGATAAACCACAAAATATCCATTTTTCTTGAAATATAGAGAGTTCCGATATCCGCGTATTCCCGCTACAATAAGAAACTTTTTTGAAAAATCTCTTTTATGCAAATACATAATTGTTTTCGCAATCACGGATGAAGAATATTTATTTTTGAGATAGGTGAAAAAATCTCGTGCTTCTTCACGGGAAAAATGTTTGCTGATTGGTTTTTTATAAATCTTCCCAACTGCCCGAATAAAGCCATCTTCTTTCTTCGGCAACTCCATTAACGTCGATGCGGGATATATCACCAAATAAGATGCCTCGATGTGTTTCGCATGAGAAAAATGATGCACAAGTGATTTTGCCAGTGTGGTTTTTCCAGATCCGGGGGCTCCAAACACAACAATCCCCTTATAATTTCGTTTCATATATTGATTATAGCCCAGAAGCTATTAAAACAAGTTTTTTCTTGCGAGGCCAACCCTTAATTTCAATTTCACGTTTTAATGCCTTACTTTTTGTCTTAAATCTTTCCGAATATAAAAATTTCACTGGTCGGCGGGATTTTGTATATCGCGCTCCCCGTTTTGAGGTGTTGTGTTCCCCCACCCGTTTTTTAAGATTGGTGGTATATCCCGTGTAGAGCGAATCATCCACACATTTGAGAATGTATATAAAGTGGCTCACAAATTTATTTTTTATGCATGGAATTTTTGAAGATATAATCCATGCCCAGAATTTTATTTAATCGCCTCAATCATCAAACTTTCGAGAGCAATTCCATTATATTGGATTTTACTGATGGCGGTATTCTCGTGAATAATACGCACCGAAAAACCAACTTCTCTGATTTTGTTTAAATAATCATCTTTGAGCAACGCACCTGCCACACATCCGGATAAAAGATCAGCATCATTTCGTTGTTCCTCGGTGAGCTCGGCCAAAAGAACAATATCCGAAAGATACACTCTCCCCCCTGGTTTTAAAACACGATAAGCCTCTTTAAATGATTTACCCTTATCTGGAGTGAGATTAATAACACAATTTGAAATTATGATATCAACAGAATTTTCTTCAAGGGGAATATTTTCGATTTCCCCAACAACAAACTCAATGTTATTGAACCCCTGTTTTTTTATATTTTCCCGGGCGGCGAGAACCATCTCTTCGGTCATAT
>Ga0074195_1003989_pt1 | contig 12811 bp, 18 predicted proteins | sample EPASupsiteHSE623_FD_64525 | JGI IMG/M metagenome (GOLD analysis project Ga0074195, IMG submission 64525) | Bioremediated contaminated groundwater from EPA Superfund site, New Mexico - Sample HSE6-23 | ecosystem: Environmental > Aquatic > Deep subsurface > Groundwater > Contaminated ...
CTCTTGCGGTTGATGAATACGACGAACACCGCGCGCAGCAAACACTGGCATTCCTGCGGGAATACTGCGGCGAGGATTGTGACGGGCTGGTGACCGTTGACGGCATAACTTACCGCATCGTTGATATCGGCATGCGCATGCTGCAGCCGCACGAGTTATATCGCGCGCAAGGCTTCCCTGAGTGGTACATCATCGACCAGGACTATCGGGGCAAAAAGTACGCGAAGGATAAGCAGGTTGCGCGATGTGGTAATGCTGTTCCGCCTCCATTTGCAGAAGCATTAGTACGGGCTAATTTACCGGAGCTTTGTCAGCAGAAACAAATAGCGGCGTAATAAAACATCGCTAATTCAACCCGCTACGGCGGGTTTTTCACTCTCTTTTGAATATGCTATTTTTTATGCAATAAGAGCGATTCGTAGGACACTTCTGGGGAAGGCATGGATTCAACGAACGACGAAGAAAAACGCATAGAATTTGAAAAATTCATAATTGAAAGATTTGGTGATGCAGTTGATCTCCGCAGGGCGAAAAATGGCAATAACGGATATATATCATGGGAGGCGGCTGTAGCATGGACTGTCTGGCTGGAGCGTCCATTGCATCATAAAACCAATTCGACAGGGACTGAACCAGCCTGATGCTGTGGTTTTTTCTTGCATTGATTTTCCATTATCAACTGTACATAATGTCAGTGTCAGCCTGAACAACTGACAACTTGATGCGCCACGGAGAGAAACCATGGCGCACGAATTACATCTAATAAAGCATCAATCAGGAATCCTGATCCCCGCTACGCCGGAGACCAGCGATATTCTGCAATCAAAAATCAAACTCGGCGCCGTGCTGGTAGCCGAATTTCGTCAGGTGAGGAATCCCGCATTCCATCGCCGTTTCTTTGCGCTCCTGAATCTCGGGTTTGAATACTGGGAACCTACTGGCGGGGCGATCTCTTCGAACGAGCGCAAACTGGTAACCGGCTACGCCAAATTTCTTGCCTCATTCGCGGGAAGCGAAGCCGCGCTCCTGGATGCTGCCGAACAATATCTCGACCGCATCGCCGATAAGCGTGCAGGTAGCATCAGCATCTGTAAATCCTATGACGCATATCGAGCATGGGTGATAGTCGAGTCTGGCCACTACGACGCCATACAGTTGCCCGACGGCACCCTTCGTAAACACCCTCGCAGCATTGCCTTCGCCAACATGGAGGAAACCGAGTTCCAGCAGTTGTACAAAGCCGCGCTCGATGTTCTGTGGCGCTGGGTATTGTCCAGGGCATTTAAGGATCAGCGTGAAGCGGAAAACGCCGCATCGCAGCTAATGAGTTTTGCGGGGTGATGGCGATGAAAATAAGTTGGTTTCACCATCACGAATGCACAACCGAACAGGCCGACGAGCTGGTGGCGAACTACCAGCGCCGCGGCGTCAAAGTCGAGCGCAGCCTGAACCGCGACAATATCACCTGGACTGTTAGCGCAAAATTACCTGAATGCGAGCATCTGGCGCGTACACCAAGAACCTTTCGGCAAAAGGTCTGGGGGTGAGCATGGCTAAATCAGCGAAATGCCTGTTCTGCGGTAAACCTGCAACCCTGCTATGCGATGGGATCATTGGCTGGGATGCTGATGAGGACAAAAACCACCACCTCAGCAATGCTCGGGGAATTTTCACGTGCGACGCGCCGATGTGCGCTGACTGCGGAACATGGCACGGCAATATCTTTTTCTCAGGCAGAGCGGGTGGTATGGAGACCCGTGATTATTGCCCTTTATGCGAGGCCCTTCATGTTAAGGGTGAAGTTATCCGGGAGGATCACAACCGAAAAGGAAAAGCCATTCGTGAGCCAGCCCTTCAGAAAGAGCAGGCCGCCATCATCCGGCAAGCACACTGGAATAGCTATCTAAACGCGCATCGTAGAGAGTTAAACGCCATTCAGGGAGGTGGACAACAATGCCTGCCATTCTGAAAAAGTTACCTCGCCGCAAGTGCGCCAACAAAGAATGCCGCCAGTGGTTCCACCCTGTACGCGATACGCAGACCGTCTGCGGTTACGAATGCGCCAGCGCAGTCGGGAAAGAGCAGACCAGAAAAGCCCGTGAAGACGCTAAGCGCAAAGAGTCCGCCAAACAGCGCGCTACTGAGAAGAAAGAGCGAGCCGCCTGGTGCCAGCGTAAAGCTGCAGTTAAGCCGCTGAAGCACTGGGAGGATTTAACCCAGCGCGTCGTCAATGACTATATTCGCGAGCGTGACCATGATTTGCCATGCATCAGTTGTGGGACGTTCGACACCGTCCAGTGGGAAGCCGGGCATTACCGCTCACGTGGGAAAGCGTCACATCTCCGCTATCACGAAGACAATATCAGTAAACAGTGCCACCACTGTAACGTTCAGCTGTCGGGCAATCAGCAGCAGTACCGCCTTGGCCTTATAGAGAAAATTGGGGCTGAACGCGTTGAGGCGCTCGAAAACAATAACACCCCGCACCGATACACCATCGAAGAACTCGAAGCCATCAGAAAGCATTACAGCGCGCTGAGGCGACAACTCGTCAAAGCAAGGGAGGCCGCATGACATTCGAATCCTACTTTGCCGATCACCTCCGCGTTCGCTGGCAACGATTGCGCTTATACCACTTTCCCGGCTCTGCACTGACGGACTACCGAATACTGAAGAATTACATCAAAACCATAGGCGGTGCTGTATGAACACTCAATTTCTCGAATACGTGCGCCAGCAGCTGATGGTGGCCACCGCCGATTTAAGTGGTGCGACGAAAGGGCAGTTGATAGCCTGGCTGGAGAACGCGCAGTTCGATACGGGAACGTTTAAACGTAAAAAGCCTCGAGTGCTGGATGAAGTGACCGGGGAAATGATTACGCTGGATAACCCGCCAATACCGGGCAAGCAGTCGCATGCCAAGGGTTCGCATATTCCCCTGGTGCAGCCGGTTGAATACTCCACCGCATCGTGGCGCCGCGCACTGATGTCACTCGAAGAACACCAGAAAGCGTGGCTGCTATGGAACTATAGCGAGAACGTGCGCTGGTGCTATCAGGTGGAAATCACTCAATGGGGGTGGCAACAGTTCAGCCAGCAACTGGCCGGAAAGAGGGTGGCAAAGAAGACTATCGACCGGTTGCGTCAGCTAATCTGGCTTGCTGCGCAGGATGTGAAAGGCGAATTATCCGGGAAGGATCCGTATCAGTATGGTGATCTCGCTGCGCTGGTGGGGGTTAACAAAACAAACTGGTCTCAGAATTATGTGGAACATTATGATGCGGTGATCAGCCTGTATAAGGGGCTGGACTCACAGTCACTACATCATGTTTCGCGATCACGTTCACAACAAAAGGCAGCAAATTATCAGCAAGGTATTGCAGAAATGAACTAAATAGCATATATTTCGTGTGAATCTGATATTGTGCCATTGTTGTATGCACTGGCAGTAAATGAGTTTTCAAGCCTGAGGTTAACGCCTTGGGCTTTTTGTTTTGGTAAGCGAATTCTATGAACTTGTGTAACATCTCGCGGTCATAAATGTGAACTCTTTGAACCGTGAATCATTGCATTTGTTATGAGTTCGTTGGTTTGATGTAGGCGTTGATAACTAATCACCATCAAAACTGTTCATTCTTTTGATGAAACAGCACATTTTGCGTGCAAATGAGGGCAATTCATGTTGATAACTTGGGTTATCTCCGTATAATGCCGCGCCATCGGATACAAAACCGATCCTAATTTGAATAAAAAGTAGTGCTTTTCCTCTTGTATCATTCAATGTCTTTCGGTAGGTTGGATGTTGTAGGACACATAGAGCCCTACTAAGGAAATTTAATTTGAATAAATTACAGCCCGCAGTCGTTTACACAATGACGTTTTTTATCATCCCTGCATGGGGATTTTGGCTGTTTTCGCTCATTAAATAACCAAACAGATTACCATCTCATTTTTTTCGAAGATCTTCATAACCTTATGTAGTTAAAATACCCTCGGTTCTAACGTCGCGGCCGCGCGTTGGGTATTTTTACTATGCATAAGGAATTTCTTATAGAAGCCTCTGAAAATTCTGCTTCCGGTGTGAAGGTCTGGATTCTTACTGCGATGGTTGGTCTGCTTATGGCTATCGTATCGTTTTTTGCTGTTAGGATTGTCGACACTGTCGATGAGTCCGAAGCTAACGTCCAGATTCTCAAAGAAGTACAGGCGTCCCAAGGCGAAGTGATTAAAGGTCTTCAGCGTGACCGTGACAGAGCCGAGAAAGAACTTGAAAGGTTGCGAGACCAAGTAGATAGCCTGAAAGAAGATAACGCTCTCTTAAAAGCGAAGAAAGGAATCCGGACTTCGTACACTCACAAGCCACCTAAGGGTGGCTTTTTTGTTTTCAGGCCTTACGGGAATCATCCGCTACGTGCTTTGTTGATAAATCCAGCCCGTGAAGCCTGACCCTCTACACACGGAATAACTATGTCTGAGCCAATCACAATTGCCAGTGGGGTGACCTCCGCTACGGTAGGGATCACTTTCGCCACTATGTTCCCGGAGGCGACGCCTGGCGTAATGTTATGTGCGCTTGCCGGGGCGGCAATGTATGTGCTGACCTCAGAGCCTCATCAACTCTGGAAGCAGATGCTCTTCGCGGTCATCTCATTCATGGGCGGCGTATTCTTCTCCGTTCCCATGGCAAAGATACTCGCCGGGGTAATCAACACAGCTCTCGGGCTGCTGCAGCCGCCGGTCAGTATCGAAGTTTCACCGAATGTCGGTGCGCTGGTATCCGCTTCCATTTCCGTCGCAGTCCTGCTTCGAATCGTCGCCAAATCACGGCGCGGAAAGATGCCCGGACTGGAGGAGGAAGGGAAATGACATGGCATTCCGTCATCCTGGACGCAAACGCGATCATCTGTATGGCGATCGTGATGCGCCTTATGTTTTTCAGTAAAGCCGGGAAGACACACCGACCCGGTTACGCGTGGATGGCTTACCTGCTGATTCTGTCGGCGGGCTTCACCGCTTTCCGCATTCTTCTCGGCCATTACAGCAACGTTGACCCGGGTGAGTTATTCCTCAACCTGGCCATATGTATTGCTGTTTGGCGAGCCAAAGGCAACCTGGCGAAAGTCGTAAGGGCTGAATGATGACCAAAGACGATATCTTCAACGGCATTCTCGGCAAAGAGGGTGGCTACGTTAATCACCCGAACGACAAGGGCGGCCCGACGAACTGGGGCATCACTCAGGCAACGGCACGCGCCCATGGCTATACCGGTGATATGCGTAACCTGACACGGCAGCAAGCTCTCGAAATACTCGAGGCTGATTACTGGTATGGCCCACGCCTCGACCAGGTAGCTACCGTGTCGTCGGCCATCGCCGCCGAACTGTGCGACACCGGCGTGAACATGGGGCCATCGGTACAGGTGAAGTGGTTCCAGCGTTGGCTGAATGTCTTCAACGACCAGCAGAAGCTTTACCCAGACCTTATTGCCGACGGTCAGATTGGCCCGCGCAGCATCAGCGCCCTTAAATCGTTTCTGGCGAAGCGAGGAAGTGAAGGGGAGGCCGTATTGCTTCGCGCACTGAACTGCAGCCAGGGTCAACGATATCTCGAACTGGCAGAACAGCGCCCGGCTAACGAGTCGTTCGTTTATGGCTGGGTACGGGAGCGTGTGAGTCTATGGCGAAACTGAAAGCTATTCTGGCTGCCATCGGCTTCGCCATCCTTATGGTGCTCGGCGCGCTTGGTCTGGGGAGCATGCGTGGTCGCGAAAAGGCCGAAGCCAAAGCGGATAAACAGCGCACCGACGATAACGCTGCAGCCACCAAAGCTGCCGCAGAACGCCGCGTCGAAGTAACCAAAGAGGCCAGCAATGTACAGCAGACTGTTAGCCACATGCCTGATGCCGATGTTGATCTCGAGCTGCGTGCAAACTGGACCCGCAAAGGTTGAGGTCATCGATACCGGCTGCGACTGGGTGAGCGCGATTCGCCTCACTGAGCACGATATCGAAGTAATGGACCGCCAGACGAAGAAAGACGTGCTGGCACATAACAAAGCGTGGGTTATAAATTGCTCTTCGCATCAGTAATGTGCGGAAAATTTGTGTTAGTAAGAATGATAAATTTATTTATTGTACAGGCAGTTGAACAACATTGTTAAGACCCCATCATGTTAATGACTTCTATAATATTGAGGGTTCGAAATGGCTAATTATTTAATACCGGCAATCGGTGATGATATTCCTGAGACGAGTCGCGGCATACAAATTGCTCTGCAAAAAGCTGTACAACATGGTTGTGATTTAGTTCTTTTAGTCCCAAGCATTAATAATGCAAAGGAATCAAACATGCTTGAGCAAATTTTGGGCGCGAACGTATTGGCAATGTTAGCCACGAAACGTCAAACAGTGCCTTTCTCAGGTGTTAACGTCAGGATTGAGGCTCTTTCAACTTTAAAGGGTGCAGCGTTGAACACTTTCCAGGGTGTTATTCTGGGGTTGTGGACATCAAAACATGATGCGATAACGATCGCAGAAAGTGCGTTAGCAGCTAAAGACATCATTCTTATCCAATGGATTGAGGATGAACTCAAAGCTTGGGCTCAGTACAATAAAGCGACAATTATCTGACTCGCTTAGTGTGTATTATTAAACCGCCTCTGGGCGGTTTTTTATTGCCATCACCATGGGTAGGCTCATCGTAATGGCAATACCCTAACAAACGGATAAAGAGGCTCTCAATGTCCGACATCTACCAAATCACGCTAACCACCCAAACAGGCGAAACCTTCACGGGCAAGATGTCACGACGTCAGCCTGAGCTGGTTAATGGCTTTGTGCCGCTGGCGACCGAGACGGGCGAGTGGCTTTACTTCGCTCCTGACGACGTGAAGCGCGTGCAGTTCACGCCAGTACCGACAGAGCAGACCGAACAGTTAGACGAAATTGCAGGTTAGCCAAAACAAAGGCGACCACACCAATAGATCAGGCCGCCGATTAAAAATGTTTATGAATTACTCGCGCTGAATTCTTTCCCATTCAGCCTTGTAATGCTCCTTTTCGTCGACGCATGAAGGGCATAGCAGCCCTCCATAATACATTTCATTTTCAATAGCACCTTCGAGATCGTCACCCTCAAGTATGACTTGGCAGTCGTTATGATGTCCTCCAGGGTTGGTAACTCCATCACATTTCTCGGTTAAGAAAGGTTCTAAAACTGCCTGTTGCTTCGCGGTTAAGCTGTCGAATCCATTATCAACTGCTCTTTGGGCTAATCCTGGAACCATCGTATTTTGATTATGAAAACGATCATGTTTTAGCATCGCATCAAGAAGTGATTCTGTAGACATTAAAACTCCTTTTAACTTGGAATAAACATGGCACTCACTGACAAGCAAGAAATGTTCTGTCGCGAGTACCTCATCGATTTAAACGCCACTCAAGCGGCTATTCGGGCGGGGTACAGCGTCAAAACCGCAAACCGCATAGCTGCCCAGAACTTGTCAAAACTTGACATCCAAAACAGAATCGCCGAACTCAAAGCAAAGCGCAACGAGGACGTCGGCATTGATGCTGATTATGTGCTGCGGCGCTTAGTTGAAATCGACCAGATGGACGTTCTGGACATCCTGAATGGCGACGGTAGCCTCAAAGCGATCAGCCTATGGCCCAGATCGTGGCGAACGACGCTCACCGGGCTCGATATCAGCACGACCATACAGAACTTCGACGAGGAAACGGCGGAAACCATCCTCAAAAAGATAAAGTGGCCTGACAAGGTGAAGAACCTTGAGTTGCTCGGCAAGCACGTTCGCGTGCAGGCCTTCAAAGAGCAGGTTGAGCAGAAAGTCGTAGCGACCCACAACGTCATGCTGGTACCGACTAGCGACAACGTGGATAGCTGGGAAGCGGCAGCACAGAAGCAGCAGAGCGAGGTTCTTGGTGGATGAATTACAAAGCCGTCTGGAAACCTCTGCCGGGATCGCAATCGCTCTCACTGAGCTGCCCCTGTAACGAAATTCTCTACGAGGGAACGCGCGGTCCGGGTAAAACTGCCGCGCAGCTGGCGCGTTTCCGTCGCCTCGTTGGCCTGGGCTATGGCTCGTTCTGGCGTGGCGTGATATTCGATACCGAGTATAAGAACCTTACCGACATCATCACCCAGTCGAAGCGTATGTACCGCCTGTTTAACGACGGTGCGCGTTATCTGGCGTCAGCATCTGAGCTGCGCTGGGTGTGGCCTACCGGTGAAGAGCTGTTGTTCCGCTTCGGGAAGGAAGAGGGCGACTACTGGGACTATCACGGTCAGGAGTTCCCGTTCATTGGCTTCAACGAGCTGACCAAGCAGCAGTCTGGTGAGTTCTACGAGATGATGTTCTCCTGCCGGCGCTCATCGTTCAGGCCGGAGAATTACCCACGGGAAGATGGCTCGCTGCTGAGGCCGATCCCACTGGAGACGTTCAGCACCACAAACCCGTTTGGCATTGGCCACACCTGGGTTAAGAAGCGCTTCATCGAGCCAGCGCCGCGCGGCACCATCATTCGCGAGACGCAAAAGGTGTTTAACCCGCAGACCGAACGCGAAGAGGACGTGACGCTTACCCGTGTTGCGATTCACGGCTCGTTCAAAGAGAACCCGTATCTGGATCCCCAGTACATAGCCACACTTATGGCCATCAAGGACCCGAACCGGCGCAAAGCATGGGTCGAGGGCTCATGGGATGTCACCAGCGGCGGGCGCTTTGACCATCTATGGAATGCCTCGCATCACGTCATTAAGCCGTTCCGCATTCCGGATAGTTGGACAGTTGACCGCTCCCACGACTGGGGTGAGTCGAAACCGTTCTCAAACCTTTGGTGGGCGCGTGCCGACGGCACCGCCGCCGAGCTGCCTGATGGTCGCCAGTTCTGCCCGCCGGCTGGGTCGCTGATCCTGATTGGCGAATGGTATGGCTGCCCGCCTGATGAACTGAATAAAGGCCTGAATATGTCATCCACAAACGTCGCAAAAGGTGTGGCTTGGGTGGATAAGCGGCTGGTGGGCGAAGAGCTTGCTGAGCCCGAGGAGATAAAACTCAACGGGGTAACTCAGGGGCAACTAAACATTATGCCCGGCATCTGCAAGAAGGTAGTTCCCGGCCCTGCTGACGGTGCGATCTACAACACTGGCGATGACGAACTCTCCATTGCACAGAAAATGGAATCGCAGGGCGTCAAATGGGTGCCATCCAATAAAAAACCGGGATCGCGCGTGAACGGCGCGGCGCTATTTGCTGACATGCTCGAGGCCGTGATTGAAGGTAAAAAGCTGGAATCCGGCATCCCAGAGAAACCTGCATTTTACGTTTTCGACTATTGCCGTGGCTGGATAAGCCGTGTGCCGGTACTCGTGCGCGACAGCAAAAACCCTGACGATGTAGATACCCAGCAGGAAGACCACGACTGGGATGCTACACGATATGCCGTTCTGCATTCACCCCCGAAGAAAGTCGGCAAAGTCACCAACCTGAGGCTCTAACTCCATGCCTGACATCTCAACACCCAATCTGGACTATGGGAACATGGTCGAGGCGTGGGATATCAACGATGCCCTGATGGGCGGCACGCTCTATATGCGACAGCTGGGCGAGCAATATCTACCGCGCTGGCCGAAAGAAGACAAAGAGGACTACAAAAAACGCCTCGCCGTGGCCACGCTTCTGCCAGCCTACGAAGAGACCATTAAGCAAAACATCGGGCGTGTATTCGCAGAGCCTATTAAGCTTGCCGAGAATGTGCCGGATCAGCTGCGAGAGTATGCGAAAAACTTCGACCTTGAAGGGACGCGCCTGGACGTATGGGCGCAGGCATTCTTCGGTCTGGCGATGCAGTATGGACTCTCCCACGCGCTGGTGGATTATCCCAGGGTGGACACCGAAAAGGTGAAAACCAAAGCTGAAGAGAAAGCTACCGGCGCGCGCCCCTATGTCACCATGCTCAATCCACGCCAGGTAATTGGCTGGAAGTCGAAAATGGTGGACGGCAAAGTGGTGCTGACTGCGCTGCGTATCAAAGAGGTTGTGGTCGAAGACGGCGACGACTTCGGGCAGACCAAGGTCGAGCAAATACGGTACCTGACACCCGGAAAGGTGGAAATTTACCGCAAGGCCAAAGATGCTGACGGTGCCGCGAACTGGGCGCTATTCGAGGAGTGGCAGACATCCCGCCAGGATATCACTCTGGTCACGCTCTACACCAAACGCACCGGGTTTATGTGTGGTTCACTACCGCTTCTCAACATGGCTCTGCTGAATATCAAGCACTGGCAGAGTCAAAGCGAGCAGGACAACATCCTGCACGTCGCCAGAGTGCCGTTGCTCACGGTGTTCGGGCTGGAAGAGGGGCAAGAACTTGTGATTGGCTCATCCTCTGCCACTTCATTCTCCGATCGGCAAAGGCAGGGTCTGGAATACGTCGAGCACACAGGTTCCTCCATCGGTGCCGGCAAAGAGTCGCTGGCAGAGCTGGTGGAGCAGATGCGACAGGCGGGTGCGAAGCTGTTGCGCACCGAAAACACCTCTACCAAATCGGTAGACCAGACATCGGAAGAGAAGATGCAGGAGCAGTCGCCGCTCTACACCATGGCAACCAGCCTCGAGGATGCAATCGACAACATCCTGCAAATTATGGCTGAGTACATCGGTGAGAAGGATGGCGGCAGCGTCGATGTCCGCACTGAACTGGATGTCGAATCGAAGGAGTTCAACCCGCCGGCGGCGCTGGCTATTCAGTCGTTGCGCCAGGGTGGTGACCTCCGCCGTGTCGACGCGATTAAGGCGCTGCAGAAGCTCAACCTGATTGACGCTGACGCAGATCCCGATGTGGTGCTGAGCGAACTGCTGGCTGAATCGGCCACGCTGAGCGAACCGCCGACTGGCGAGGTGTGATATGGCCCGGTCCGTTAACGACCGTCTGCAGGACGAGACGATAGCGCACGGCCTATATGTGAATCGCTACGGTACCGGCGTCGCCCGGCGGATGGTGGCTCTACTCAACAAGCTGGATGCTGACCTGGCCGCCAGACTGCTGGTGCTGCTGGACGGCAAGCGTGCTGATACCTACAGCGCCCGTCGCCTGGCATCGCTGCTGGCTGGTGCGCGTGACCTCAACCAACAGGCATATGAACCGGTTAATTCCGCGCTGGCGCGCGAACTGACGCGTTACGTTGAGTATGAGGCGGGGTATCAACTGGACCTCTTCAGCAGCATTATTCCGAAGCAGATTCTCCAGCACGTTCCGCTCCAGAGTATCGCACCAGAGCAGGTTTACGCTGCTGCCGTGGCGCAGCCATTCCAGGGACGATTGCTCAAGGAGTGGGGGCAGAAACTCGAATCGGATCGACTGGACAAAATCACTAACGCTGTGCGCTCCGGTTTCCTCCAGGGTGAAACGGTAGAGCAGATTGTCAGACGCATTGCTGGTACGCCACAGCGTAATCGCGAGGACGGGGTGATCAACACATCCCGGCGCGACCTGGCCGTAGTCACGCGCACGGCGGTGAACCATATGGCTGCTTCAGCGCGTCAGGAGTTCGCCCAGGCCAACAGCGATATCGTGAAGGCCAAACAGTGGTCTTCGACTCTGGACACCCACACCAGCCAGTGGTGCATCATCCGCGACCGTAAACTCTACACACTCGATGGCAAGCCGCTGGGCCATGCAATTCCGTATCTGCGCGGACCCGGCAAAATCCACTTTTGCTGTCGCTCCTGTGAAATCCTGATCACTAAATCGTGGGAGGAAATGCAAATAGCATCAGGCGAGCTGAGCAGCGTCACGCGAGCCTCAATGGACGGACAGGTGCCAGCTCATACCAGCTATACCGAGTGGCTTGCGAGGCAGCCTTACGCGCGGCAGGAGCAGGTGCTGGGCGTTACTCGCGCGCAGATGCTGCGTGACGGCAAAATCACCGTACCGGAGATGTTCAACGATGCCGGGGAGTACCTGACCCTGGACGAACTGCGCCGCGTGGATGCGTCGGCATTTGAGGGATAGGGTATGCGTAATGATGATTTTCACTGCGTGGGCGATGGCCGTGGCAGACGAAGGGTGTTTGTAAATGGTAATGAGGTAAAGAGCTGCGTTTGGGCGGACGTTAAGCGAGGTGTCGCTTGCATTCATCCACACCCGCTGCGGATCAATAAACGAAAGCGGAGTGAGGTTTACTCCCGCAAGCTACGCGGCGAAATTACAATCGAATTTATCTAACAGGCTGCCTCCGGGCAGCTTTTTTTATGCCTGCCGCTGAGCGGATGCGACGCGGTGCTCGGGTCGGATGACCCATTACGTATGGCCGGAAGGCTGGAGCAAAAACAATGAAACTGAAACTTGATGCTAACGGAAATGTGGTCGTTGAAAACGGTATGCCTGTGTACATCCATGATGACGGCAAAGAAATCCCGTTCGATGCGGTCGCAGCGATGACCAAAATCACCTCTCTGAATGGCGAGGCGAAAACTCACCGTGAAGCGAAGGAAGTGGCGGAAGCCAATCTCGCGAAATTCACTGGCATCACCGACCCGGCCAAGGCGCTCGAGGCCCTGGAAATGATGACCAAAATCGACCAGAAAAAACTGATTGATGCTGGTGCCGTTGACCAGGTAAAGGCGGAGATCACCAAAGTTTTCCAGCAGCAGCTGGACGAGGCGAACGGTAAGACCAAACAGCTGGAAACTCAACTCTACGACGAGATGATCGGCGGCCGTTTCGGTGGCTCTAAGTTCATCTCCGAGAAGATGGCGATCCCGACGGAGTTCGTGCGTTCCTACTTCGGTC
>Ga0074195_1003991_pt1 | contig 12791 bp, 9 predicted proteins | sample EPASupsiteHSE623_FD_64525 | JGI IMG/M metagenome (GOLD analysis project Ga0074195, IMG submission 64525) | Bioremediated contaminated groundwater from EPA Superfund site, New Mexico - Sample HSE6-23 | ecosystem: Environmental > Aquatic > Deep subsurface > Groundwater > Contaminated ...
ATTCAAAAGAAAAGAACAAACGCTCCGGATTTTACAATATTATTGATCTATTTCGTAAACTAAAGCTATAACCGGGGTTCCTGCTTTCCATCCATGCAGGTTCCGCTTTTTTCGCCTTTAAAATGGCACCGAGGTTTGGATAGAATCTTCAAGAGGAGCTTAAACATGCGTGTGTTTATCAAGAATATTTCAATTATTCCTTAAATTAGATGTGGTTGCCCTAATTCAAAAGACTTCAATTACATACATCAAAGTTATATCGTTTAATGTTTTTAAACATTTAGCTTTATTATCAAATACATTAATTTCGGTAATATTAAATATCACAATTATGACAGATTTTATTTACGGCAAACCCTTTCAGATTGAAAAGGACACCACTAAGTACAGGCTGCTTACTAAAGACTATGTAAAAGTCATTGAAGCTGCTGGCAGAAAAATACTGCAGGTTGATCCCAAAGGCCTTGAACTGTTGGCACAGGAAGCAATTTTCGATCTGTCATTTTTTCTTCGTACTGCGCATCTGGAGCAGTGTGCGCGTATCCTTGACGATCCCGAAGCCACCGATAATGATAGATTTGTAGCTTATACAATGCTTAAAAATACCGTAATATCTGCAGAAGGGAAACTTCCATGGTGTCAGGATACCGGAACCGCTATAGTTATTGGTAAAAAAGGCGAACAGGTATGGACTGGTTCAGTTGATGCAGAACATTTGTCAAAAGGTATTTATAATACATATCAGGAAAAGAACCTCAGATATTCGCAGATTGTTCCCTACACAATGTTCGACGAAAAGAACTCTTGCACAAATCTTCCTGCACAGATCGACATTTATTCAACCGAAGGAAGCAAGTACAGTTTTCTTTTTATCACAAAGGGAGGTGGTTCTGCGAATAAAACTTTCCTTTACCAGCAGACAAAATCTCTTCTTAACGAGGAATCACTTACAAAGTTCATTAAAGAAAAGATAATGGATCTTGGGACATCAGCATGTCCACCTTATCATCTTGCTCTTGTTATTGGTGGTACGTCAGCTGAAGCTACGCTTAAGGCAACAAAAGAAGCATCTGCAGGATATTTCGATCACCTTCCAACTACCGGTGATGAAACAGGAAGAGCATTCCGTGATCTTGAATGGGAGAAGAAGGTTACAAGGATTTGCCATGAGTATGGCGTGGGTGCTCAGTTCGGAGGCAAATATTTTGTTCATGATGTTAAGGTTATACGTATGCCGCGGCATGCTGCATCATGTCCCGTTGGACTTGGTGTAAGCTGCAGTGCTGACCGTAATATAAAAGCATATATAAGTGAAGAGGGAATATTTATTGAACAGCTCGAAAAGAATCCCGCACGTTTTATGCCTGCCAAAGCTCCTGAACTCGACAAACCAGTGGAGATAAATCTCGACAGGCCCATTAAAGAGGTTCTTGCCGAACTAACAAAATACCCTGTGAAAACAAGGTTAAGTCTGACCGGAACGTTAATAGTAGCAAGGGATATCGCTCATGCAAGGATCAAAAAAATGATCGATGACGGTGAACCCATGCCTGCTTATTTCAAGGACCATCCTATTTATTATGCAGGTCCGGCAAAGACCCCCGATGGAATGGTATCGGGCAGTTTCGGTCCGACTACAGCAGGAAGAATGGACTCTTATGTTGATCTATTCCAGAGTCTGGGTGGTTCATTGATAATGCTTGCAAAGGGAAATCGCGGTAAACAGGTAATTGATGCATGTAAAAAACATGGCGGTTTCTTCCTTGGTTCTATAGGTGGTCCCGCAGCTATCCTCGCAGCCGAGAATATAAAATCAAACGAGCTTGTTGCTTTCGAAGAACTGGGAATGGAAGCGATAAGAAAAATCAGGGTAGAAAAAATGCCTGCATTTATCGTTACTGACGATAAGGGGAATGACTTTTTTGACGAGTACAACAGGAAATAGACTATATTTGCCGTGATGGCAATAAAAAATTTCCTTGTTTTTATTTTTCTCCTTACCTGCTCAGGCATAAATGCGCAGAGTGATTCTGTTGCTAAAACAAGACTTATTATCCTCCATCCCACTGCTCTTTACCTTGACTATTACAGTAATCTTATTAAGAACAAAATTTTACCCGATACAATAGAATACATCTGCGTTTATCATGTTGATGAAAACTACGATTATTCAGGTGTACAAAAATATGCCGACAGTATAGGAATATCAGTCAGGTTTATTCCCGTAAGGGGTAACCTGAGCGAAAAAGATGTTTTTGCCGAAAATTTATGTACCCCTATGTTCAGGTATCTTTTTACAATCTCATCCGGGGTGATTTTTAATGGTGGCCCGGATATCCAGCCTGAACTATACGGAGCCGAAACCTCTCTTATGACAGGAATAACTGATCCTGCAAGGCACTTTTTCGAAATGTCGTTTATGTTTCACCTGCTTGGAAGCACTAAGAATCCCGCATACAAACCATTTCTCGATGAAAGACCTGATTATATGATACTGGGTATTTGTCTTGGAATGCAGACCATGGTTGCGGCCACAGGAGGTTCGCTGGTGCAGGATATTCCTTCTGAGATTTATAAAAAGAAAACGGTTGAGCAGGTTATGGCTCTTGGTAACGACAGGCAACATAAGAACTATTTCAAAGTTAAATACCCCAGATCCGAAACTGTTTCATGGGGCACTCTTCATACAATAAAAACAGACGGTAACTATGGTTTCTGGAATGACTGTAAATGGGAATCTCCGGTTCAGGTATACAGTTATCATCATCAGGCTGTAAAGAAACTTGCTCCCGGATTTTTTGCAGTTGCCTGGTCGGCAGATAAAAAAGTTATCGAAGCTGTTGCCCACAGTAAGTACAGTAATGTCTTGGGTGTTCAGTTCCATCCCGAACCGGACTTCCTTTATCTGCCATTGAAAAAACTGTATCTTGCCGAAGGGGATAAGATGACTATTGGGAGAGTATTAGAAGGAGATAAATTATCCGCTCAGTTTATTAAGTTGTTTTGGCATGGAATTGTGTCAAGGTTAAGATAGTTCTGCATATTTTCTTTTCTGATATATTAAAAATGCAAATGAAATCTGTTAAGAAAGCAGTTGTTTTTTTATTGACTACTGGACTCTGTACTGTGAGTGTATTTTTATCCGCACAGAAGGACTCAGTTTACACGGTTATTGCCCATCGTGGCGGTCCAAACGGTATGTATCCCGAAAATTCTTTTTCCGCCATTAATTCAAGCTTAAAAGCAGGAGCAGAAAGGATAGAGGTTGACGTTCATCAGACAAAAGACAGCATACTTGTGGTAATTCACGATAAAACAGCCGACAGAACTACAAGTGGCAATGGATTGATAAAAGATATGAGCTGGGATCAGCTAAAGAAGTTAGACCTTGATGCAAACGAGGGACTGCCACTCCTTGAAGATGTTTTTAGTATTATAAACGGTTCTTCGTGCCTTGTAATTGAAATAAAGGAAGGCGATGAATATTATCCGGGCATTGAAAAACGTGTAGCTGAAATGATAAGGAAGCATGATGCATACAACTGGTGTTTTATCCACTCATTCAAAGATGAGATCCTTGAAAAAGTACACGAATTTGATTCAGCTATAGTTCTTCAAAAACTTATTTTTGCCAAACCCTTTATTCTTCCTTTGTTCATTGATACAAGAGTACGTATAAAAACTTTCAGTCATTATGATTACGTTAATGAGTTCAGCGTTAATCAATATTTTGCCGGCAGATTGCTTATTAAAAGAGTACACAGGTTAGGTAAAAAAGTAAATGTATGGAACGTGAACAGCGAAAAAAGAAAAGCAAGGCTGGTACGAAAAGGTATTGACGGTATAATTACCGATTTCCCCTGAGGTCAGGCCCGGGGTCTATAGTAACAATCAAAGTTAATTAATAAGTTTTCCTAAATAAACCTAATAGTTGTCAGGTTCACTTCTTTAGTGATTTCGCCTTTCCTGATCTTAAGTTTGTATGAGGCATCTGGATTTTCGAACATTTCCCTTATTTCTGCAAGTGAATATTTCTCTGCAGGCTGGTTGTTTATTTCGAGTATAATATCACCCGTTTCCAGTCCTGCTTTTTCACCAGGTGAGCCGGGTGAAACAGCTATTACCATAACTGTCTTTAGTTCTTCGTCGGGTGTAATAAGAATTGTTCCGCTATTATCATAAACAATTTCTTTGCTGAAGTTGGAATTAGGTTCGAACCATACACTGTTGGTGGAATAATCGAATGTAATAATGAATTTATCAAGAACGTCGCTTCCTATTATTCCGATAGATAATTCCTGTATCCTTGCAGCTAACTGGTCGGGCTGACCCCCGTCTGATGAGGGAAAACCCGCATATGGTTTTGAAATGCTTATATTACCTATCTTTAATGTATTTATTCTTCCAATTCTGGCACCACCACCGCTACCGTTGATCCCGAAAGAAATCGGAAGGAAAATAGTTTCGCCGGCAAGTTCGTCGGAATTAAGTGATATTGAAGTGAGTGAACCTGTATCTATGATTACTTTTCCTTCGCTTTTCTTTCCGTTGTTTTCCATGACAACATTTACCAATGGCCATTTTCCTTCAACGAACAAAGGTATTCTATCAGCCTTGCCATCGTATGCGTATTCTTCAGGGTTGTATAAGTTAATAACAGAGCCTTCGTAGTCGAATTTTACTACGAATTTTTTCAGAAAATCATATCCAATTATCCCGTCTATCCTTTTTCCGATAACAGATGATAACTGGGATATGTTCATTACTCTTGCATTAATACCATTGATCTCTGCACCCTTGAATGCAAAAGTAAGGTTCAAAGCCCCCGGGAATTCCTTATCTGATATCTGTGATTTTACCTTTCCAGAAATATCTATACCGGAATTAACTGCAAAAGACGAGTCCATTAATGTAATTGCAGAACCTGTGTCGAAGATAAAGTTTCCGGTTACTTTGTTGTTTATCGTGCAGGAAACGAATATCAGTTTATTGTATATATAAACAGGTATTCCAATAGAACTGTTCCCGGCATCGAAACTAATTGTTTGTGTTTCCTGTGCATTGACCCGGATTAAACAAGTCAGCATCACTGCGATGTAAAATATCTTTTTCATGACTTTATTTTTTCATATGACGCATCAAATGAAAAAAAAGTTACAGGTAAATGTCTTTGCTGGTTTTGAATTATAGATAAAATAAACGTCAGGGTTATCTTATCATTTGCAATAGGAGGCAAGGAAATTCATCGCCAGCGGATGCCCCAGCCTGTATGCCTCCGAAAAGTCCTTGCATGCATCCGAAGGCTTATTACTGTTTAAAACTGTCATTCCTCTTTTAAGGTATGCATCAGCGTTTTTTGGTTCACGCTTAATAACATCCGAAAAATCATCGAATGCCATCTGGTAGTTACCCATACGCAATGCAAGGGTTCCCCTGTTCATGCGTGCATTTGTATGCGATGGATTTTTAGCTATCACAGTGTTAAAGTCGTTTAATGCCTTGTCAAATTCATTTAGATAATAATATGTGCTAGCCCTGTTCACATAATAATCTGAATTAAAGGCCGAAGAACCGATTGCTCTGTTATAATCCTCAAGTGCTTCTTTATGCTTTCCGTTCTTTGCTAATATATTCGCCCTGTTGTAATATGCTTCGTGGTCATTCCCATCCATTGAAATTACAAGGGAATATGATTCAATTGCAAGACTGTCGTTGCCTTTAGCTGCATATACATTTCCTTTCCCTGTAACTGCCTTTTTGAACGTTGGATCGGCTTTCACTACTGATGTGTAGTCTTCCAGCGCTTTTTCGAATTCCTTAAGCGAGTAAAATGCCAGTCCCCTGTTGTAAAGCACTTCGGTCTGATTATGATCCATCATTAGACTTTTCGAAAAGTCAGCAACTGCTTCCTTATACTTTCCGCTCATGTAGTTTGCATAACCCCTGTTTGTGAATATGGCAGAGTATAGCGGGTTGATCTTTTCGGCTTCGTTGTAATCCTTAATTGCTTTTTCGTAATTTCTGTTTTCACGGTATGCATTACCCCTGTTTATAAATGCAACTGTTGCATCGTCATGCTTTTCTATAACATCCGACCATAAAGTTATGCTGTTTTTCCATGTCTTTGCCCTTGCATTGGTCGAGATTATAAATACGAGTGATATCACAATAAAGAGTATCCTTGAGTATAATTCTTTTTTAAAAAACTTTGCTGTCAATAAAAACAGAACAAGCCATAGTCCAGCTGCAGGAAGGTATGCGTAGCGGTCGGCCATGAAATAGGCACTGGCTGGAATAGTAAAAAACTTTAACACAAAAAATATGTTTGCAATTAGGAATACGAGGCCAAAAACAACAATTCTGTTATCTTTTTTATGAAAGAAGATGATTGCAAAAATAAATGCAATCATTGCTGCTACACCTGCAATTATCTGCGAAATTCCAATGCCTCCGTCAGGCGGATATGGATAAAATGCCGATAATCCGACAGGAAAAGTCATTTTAAATAAGTATACTAGAAATGACCACGCTCCCCATCCTGCACTGTATTGTATCTCCTGAACGTGCTCAGGTTGCATAACTTCCTTCTGCGCCATTACAGAAATTACCCCGAATACGATTGCTATGATGAAGAACGGTATCTTGTTTATCCAGAGTCCGGTATCTTTAATGCTTTTTCCCCTGTAATAGTCAGCTATAATCAGGATAACGGGCATGACAACAGCCATGGCTTTAGAAAGACAAGCCAGTATAAAAAGCAGCAGAGATAAAAGGTAAAATATATTTTTCTTCTTGTCTGAATACTGAAGATATGTTATTAATGACAGCATCATAAAGAAAACATACAGTACGGTTTTTCTTTCACTCACCCATGCAACAGCTTCAACAGCCATCGGGTGGATCCCGAAAATAAGAGCAATGCAAAATGACAGCCATTCGTTTTTTAAAAGAAGCAACAGGAAAACAAAAATCAGAATGCAGTTAAAAAGATGCAGAATTATATTTGTCCTGTGAAAAGTTACTGCCTCACCATCACCAATATCGTAATCAGCAGCAAGTGATATCCATGTAAGCGGATGATAGTGCCCGTTTCTGAACTCACTGAACATATTATTTATATTCTTTCCGTTTAGGTCCTTTATAAGATCATTATCTACAACGTATGCCGGGTCATCCCAGTTTGTGAATCCTGCACGGAATGCGGGGTAATAAGATACAATTACCGCAGCGGTCAGTATTAAAACAAATATATATAGCAGGACTTTCTTGCTCATAAATAATAAAGTGTAAATCTAAAATATTTTAATGCGAAAAAAAAATCATTTTATTATAGTGATATTCTGTGATTTGTCAGGATAATTGGGAAGCCGGCATAAGTGCTTGTGATATAATGTTAGATATAAGTATTTGGATGTGCTCTGATCCAAAAAAATGCTAAATATTTTAAGCCGTGATATATGATTAATCCTCTAATGTGTTTAATTTTTTTAACGTGTATTAATTTTGTATCATGAAACTCATTAATCGACAAAGTGCCTACTGTTTTTATTTGTTATTGAGAAATTTATAATGGTGAAAGTAAAAGAAACTGACGCGACTTTGCATATTCTGCTGACCTTTATTACTTCCCCGAAAAAGGCGTCACCATGTCCTATCTTGTAAATTACGGAACCAAAGGCACAAGCTCACTCAAGCCGGTGTTTCTTGATTTCAGGAATGAGGTAGTGGATGAGATAATGAAGTAGGATACCATATTTAAAACACATAAGGCACAAAAGAAAGACAAAAGGCACATAAGAAGCATCCCGTTTTTTAATATTGAAATTTCAATGAATTAATCTATTTCATCATGTAGAACTCCAGAGGATTTCAATATAAATAACCGGTGGCAAGATCTGTCGGTTAAAACAAAAGGTAGCACAACCCCGCAGTGGTTGAATATAAACTGTATCTTTGTAGTAAACTAAATAAGTATGACATCGGAATTCAAAAAAGAGTTTACAGAAAAATGGATAAAGTATTTTGGTGAAACCGAACTGCCAATTACCTTTTATTTTTCCGATAGCGATGGAGGAGTTGAAAATCACACATCCGACAAGCAATGGTCGTGCTTTATTGCTGATATTGCAAGAGTGAGGAAGGGAACTGACCTTTGCTTTGCGCCTGCTGCTCTTAAATGCGGAGGTGCACGAAGGTATCTTGGATATACAGATAAACTCAGACCAGGATTCGAGTATTTCCTTTCATGCGGGAACGACCAGATGGAAGGTGAAAGATATATTAAGACACCGGAAATGGTAAATGAATTCCTTGAAAGACGAAAGGGTATCCCGGTTCATACAAAAAATATCATTCTTAAACGCTGGGACAGGCTTAATGAAAACGACAACCCCGAAGTTGTAATATTTTTTGCAAAACCTGATGTGCTTGCAGGACTTTTCACCCTTGCAGGTTTTGACATGCCGGGTGAGGATGGGGTAATTACTCCATTTGGCGCCGGTTGCGGATCAATAGTCCAGTACCCGTTACAGGAAGCAGAGCGCGAAAAGCCACGTGCAGTGATAGGAATGTTCGACCTTTCAGCCAGACCTTATGTTAAGGAAAATGAACTGAGTTTTGCTGTTCCCTTTAAGAAATTCAGAACAATGGTTGCCGATATGGATGAAAGTTTCCTGATTACAGAGACCTGGGAAAAGATAAAGAAAAGAATAACAAAATAAAATTAGATTATTGTTATATCATATAAATTTTGTAATTTTACAATCCTAAATTATTGGATGTTTAAGTTTATTACGGATCGTGTAAGGTAAATAATCTCTGGTTCTCACCTGAGGTTATTCCAATTTTCACCCTGACGTCAATGCCGGGGTATTTCAATTTATTTATTTGGCAAAGAGTAAAACAGCTTTGCTTTAATTCAAAAAAAAACAAACAATGAGTGACGAAAATAAATCAATTCACGAATTTGATTTTAGTCTTATCTGTGAATATTTTTCAGGTCTTGAAAGACAGGGCCCCGGAAGCCCCGAGCAAACAATAAAGGCTTTAAGTTTTATTGATAACCTTAACGAAGGATCACGTATCGCAGATATAGGCTGTGGTACAGGCGGCCAGACAATGGTTATGGCACAGAATGTTCCGGGTTTAATAACAGGTGTTGACCTGTTTCCTGATTTTATAAACCTGTTTAATAAAAACGCAGTAAGACTAAAACTCGACAACAGGGTAAAAGGTGTTGTAGGTTCTATGGACAGTCTGACTTTTCAGGATGAAGAGCTGGACCTGATATTGTCAGAAGGAGCAATATATAACATAGGTTTTGAAAGAGGTCTGAACGAATGGCGGAAATTCATAAAGACCGGAGGTTATATAGCTGTTTCTGAAGCGTCGTGGTTTACCGATAAAAGACCTGTTGAAATTGAAGAGTTCTGGATGGGAGCATACAGCGAGATCGATACCATTCCCAATAAAACAGGGCAACTTCAGAAAGCAGGTTATATACCTGTCGCCACCTTTATTTTACCCGAAAGTTGCTGGACGGAAAATTTCTACGAACTGCAGAATGATATACAGGAAAAGTTTCTTAAGAAACATTCAGGTAATAAATCTGCAGAAGAGTTCATAGCGACCGAACGGCACGAAAAACAGCTTTACTACCGTTATAAGGAATACTATGGCTATGTTTTTTATATAGGTAAAAAGATCTGAAGAAATCTTCCGGGGACCTGTATTATATAATGCGGGTTCCCCGGAACTCTTTATTGTTTAAAATATATTGCACAATTAATTATGACTACTTTTTTCAAAAACTACTTTTCGGGATATAATAAACCCGGAGGCATAAAAGAGCTGCTTGTGATCGCCTTGCCAATGATAATTTCAACCGCAAGTGATGGTATAATGACATTTACCGATCGCCTATTTCTTGCACGTGTCGGTCCTGAGCATATGAACGCCGCTCTGGGAGGAGGCGTAGCTATGCTGGCTCTTACATTTTTCTTTACCGGACTTACCGGTTATTCAACTGCTCTCGTAGCACAGTATCTTGGAGCCGGACAGAAAAAAAACACAACGGTTGCTGCATTTCAGGCAATACTTATAGTTGTTGCTGCTTGGCCGGTGATAATCCTTCTTAAACCTCTTATGATAGGATTTTTTGAGGCAGGCGGAATTCCGGAACTTGAACTTAAACTGCAGACTGAATATTTCAATATCCTTGTATGGGGATCAATTACCGGTCTCCTTCGCCATGTCCTTAGCTGCTATTTCAGCGGAATAGGTAAAACAAGAGTAGTAATGACAGCAACACTTGTTGCTCTTATCGTTAATACAGTTCTATGTTACATACTTATTTTCGGAAAACTCGGCATGCCTGCAATGGGAATACGTGGTGCCGCAATAGCAACGGTTTCCGGTGCAAGCTCAGCTGTAATTGTCCTTCTGTTTTCATATCTGAATAATGTAAACAGAAAAGAGTTCGGGGTTATGCAATCATTCAGGTTCAATACCGCTGTGATGAAAAAGCTTCTATATTTTGGAACACCGGCAGGACTGGAGATGCTGCTTAATATGTTCGCATTTACAATTGTTGTAAGCATGTTTCATTCACGTGGTGATGTAGTGGCAACAGCAACTACAATTATGTTCAACTGGGATCTGATGTCTTTTATTCCACTTTTAGGTATCGAGATAGCTGTAACAAGTCTTGTAGGCAGATATATGGGTGCAGGCAGACCACATATAGCACACCGTTCTGCAATATCTGGTATTAAGACAGGAATGTTCTATTCTGTAATTGTCCTTGTCTTTTTCGTATTTTTTCCGAACTGGCTTGTGCAGGTTTTCCGTCCCGATGTACCGGGAGAAGTATTTAATCAGGCTGTTCCTATTGCTGTTTCAATGATTCAGATAGCTTCTCTATACGTGCTTGCAGAGGCAATGATGGTTGCTCTGATTGGCGCACTAAGAGGAGCCGGTGATACATATTTCACTATGATTGCTTCTGTTACCTTACACTGGTTAATGGTCCCGGTATTATATCTTACAATTAAGGTATGGCATCTTTCCGCTGTAACAAGCTGGTTCCTGATAGTTATACTTTTTCTGATCTTCTGTGTGGCACTATTCGTACGATTCAGAAGCGGAAAATGGAAGGAAATCAAAGTTGTAGATCAGCAAAAACCAGTTTCTTAAACTATTTAGGTATAATTCGGTTTACTGAGATTATTAAAGCAGACTGAAATTATACCTTACTTTATATTTCTTTCCAACACTGAGGTCAAATGGGCACATTCTGACTTCCGAAAGACCTTTTAATACATGGTCAGAAAGAAGCTGATCTGTACCGAAGTATTCATAAACTATTATCCTTCCGTTCTCGTTAACTTCGAAAACAACATCAACATATCCTTCAATATTAAGTTGAACGGCACTTGCCGGATAACTATTTATGGAGTTTACATGTTTTACTATATTGTCAGGAAACTTTAATTCTGGTTCTGAAGCAAATAGTGAACCTGTTGTCACCATTAATGCTACTAAAATTATTATCGTTTTCATATGATTCTTTTTTTACAAAATTAGCCTATATAGAAACATTCTAAATAAAATATAATCTTAAATTATGGTAATTTTAAACTTATAGCGTTAGATGGCTCTTATTATCAGCTGTTTTCAATTATAATCTTTTTAAGCAAAAAAACAGCTATCTTTGAAGCGTGCAGGTAGCAAGATCATTTATATTGTCTGTGTTTTTTTCACTTATGTTCATTTGTGTTAAGGCTGTTAACACAGACTCTCTTTTTACTTTGTTGAAAAATGCAGGTCATGATAGTATCAGGATCAGTACCTACATAGAACTTGGTGATCTGATAAGATCAGCAGACCCGGATTCAGCACTGTATTTTTACAATTCAGCAAATAAACTGGCTGAAGCAGGATTGAAGAAATACCCTAAAGAAAGGGAGAAGTATCTGTTGTATCAGGCTTCTGTTATACGATTAAAAGGACTTTGCTATTATCTTAAAAGTGATCATGAAAAGGCTCTCGGGTATTTTCAGAATGCACTCAAACTATTCAAGGGACTTGGTGATTCAAAGGATCCTGATGTAGCAACCGGGGGGAAGAAGGGAATGGCAAAATGTTTCGGAAATTACGGAGCTGTTGTAAAGGAACAGGGTAAATATTCCGAAGCAATTGAGTATTTCGATAAAGCAATAAAAATGGGTGCCGAAGTCGGGGATAAAAAGACCATGTCTGTTGGATATAATAATAAAGGTATTACATATTACTATACCGGTGATTACGAAAAGTCTGTTAGTAATTACCAGATGGCCGCAAAATTATTCAGGGAAACAGGAGATATGAATGCGAATTCTGCTGCATTGCAGAATATTGGTCTGGTTTATACTGCCATGGGTTATTACGTAAAATCAATTGAGAGTTATCACGAAGCATTGAAATTGCTCGAAAAGATGGATGACAGCAAAGGGGTTGCCTCATGTTATAATAACATCGGAATTGTGTATTATGAGCAGAAAAGTTATGATAAGGCACTTGAGTTTTACAATAAGGCACTTCCTATTGCAAAGGAATCAGGTACAACATATATTTCAGCAAGTATTTATACAAACATAGGTAATGTATATTCAGATATTTCGGAATATAATAAGGCACTTGACAATTATTTTAAAGCACTTTCTTTGCGTGAGGAACTCGAAGACAGGTATAGTATTGCCGGATTGTATAATAATATCGGGTTGATCTATTTTTATACAAAGGACAATCCATCT
>Ga0074195_1003992_pt1 | contig 12789 bp, 10 predicted proteins | sample EPASupsiteHSE623_FD_64525 | JGI IMG/M metagenome (GOLD analysis project Ga0074195, IMG submission 64525) | Bioremediated contaminated groundwater from EPA Superfund site, New Mexico - Sample HSE6-23 | ecosystem: Environmental > Aquatic > Deep subsurface > Groundwater > Contaminated ...
AGCCCCTGGAGCTCACTGCACTGGCCCGATGCACAAAGGCGGAGAGAACGACCATTTTTTTGATTTTTAGGGGGTCATTTTTGGACGCTGAAACGGGGTCATTTTTCAAAGCTGATTGACAGGAGAACTTCGCTTCCCCGAAGTGGATGACGCGGGCGGGGCATATGGTGTGAAAATCGAAACCTTCGTTCCCGCTGATCTGTGCCTTCCAGAGCTCTGATATCGGGAGTGCCGTGTGTGCAAACACAAATTCGAGGGCCTTCGATGCACCCATGGAGACCATCAACTCTCCGAACTCGCCTCCCACGTTGCCTTCGTCTGCTGTCTGACGAAATAGAGATGCGAGCCGAGTCGCGGTTTCTGTTACAGTTTTTCGGTATGCGCGCTGCGATCTCGGGTCCAATTCCATAATCCAGGAAGTATCCAGCACGTCGGTTGCGAGGTGCGTAGCCATCTTTTCTACGTCTGATACGTTGACGTGGCAGATGAGAATGTGTGATTGCCCATGGTCACCCTCGACCTCGGACATTTCACACCCCATATCTGCTACTGACTGGATTGACAAAAATCTATAGCCGTTACTCATATTCTCACAGTTCAGAATGGCTTGGCGCTCTTTCACTACAAATGACACGATCTTGAGACAATTATAGGTCAGGTTTAATAATCAAGCATGAGACATTCATCAATACGTGAAGCCCAACGTTTGAATTCAGCGGCCAGCAATTGTACTGGCCTGGGAAGTGGGCTAGTTTTTGTCAGCTGTAATGACTGGTTAGGCAATTTTGCTGTTGAGATCATGGGCCTTGATGTAGGCATGTCCCTTGTTTGATACAATCCACATTGTAGTTGGATGCGAAAAGCTTCTATGGCTGTTTTTATCTTTTATGAACCCTGGCTGAGATAATAATAGGCCGAGAGAGTAAAGGTAGTTTAGTTTTTCTGTGGTTTCTTGTTCAGACATTCGTAAATAGTGTGCGAATGTCGCTGGATGTTGACCAGAATAACTGGCAACAGCTATAAGAATTTTTTCTTGGGTTTCATTAAGGACAATTTTATGAATTTCACCAAGACGTGCTTGGCAAATGTTTTTTTCTTTTTCTATTTTAAATTTCTCCGCCTCAAGTTGCTCTACAAGCAGTTTAAGCTTGGCATTCTTACCTTCGAGAACAGATATCTTCTTGTCCGTTGCTGCGATTTGCTCTCTGAAAAAAATAAGCCGCTCTTCCTTTATTTTGGCAGACCAGTGTTCGTCCCCAAGCTTTTCAAAAAGTTCCAGCAGGCCCATAAAGTATTCTCTCTCGATTGTTTTGATTTTTCAGTGCCTAACAAGTTATTATCTGGTTTCCGTATATCATTCAGCGTTTCTAGCTAATCATCCAAGAATCACTGATCGGGTATCTCTTAACGGGATATCATGCAGCTTTGAAGCATATCCAGAAACGGCATATACCGTAGTCACCCCACAAAGGAGTCAAACTATTTCCAATTTATACGTACCATCACTGCTGTCTCATAAAAATTAAAGAAAAGGAGGCTCGGAGAGCTCTTTGGCGGTACAATGATTTTGCGAAAAGATCATACAAACCGAGGAGATCCGAGCCATGGCCTACAGCGATACTGTTCTCAAGCAACTGATTGCACTTATCCCGAGATATGAATTCGATGCGCTTGCCGCAACGCATCATGCTGGGCAAAAATTCCGTTCCTTCAACCGCTGGAGTCAGTTTCTCGCTATGTTAATCGGCCAGCTTTCCGGCAGAAAAAGCCTCCGGGATATCACCGACAACCTGAAGGCCCAAGGCAATCGGCTCTATCGCCACGGTATGAAGCGCACCACCAAGGCAACCCTGGCTCGGGTCAACGCCGAAAAACCGGCCTCCCTCTATCAAACCCTGTTCACCGGGCTGCTGCACCGGTGCCAGCTGGTAGCGCCCAAACACCGATTCTCTTTCAAAGGCAAGCTCTACCTGCTTGATGCCACGGTGATCAATCTTTGCCTCACCGCCTTTCCCTGGGCCGAATTCAGGCAAAAAAAGGGAGTCATCAAACTGCATGTCGGTCTGGATGCCGACAGCCATCTTCCAGTCTTTATGGACATGACCAGGGGTAAGGAACACGAGATCAGCTGGGCCAGGGCGTTGAAACTCCCCAAAGGGTCCTTTGTCTGTATCGATCGCGGCTTCACCGATTACCGCTGGTACAGCGACCTGACCACCAACGCCGTTTTCTTTGTTTCGCGGCTGGAAAGCAATGCCGGTGTCCAATACCTGCTCAAACGGGCCGGGCGAAAGAGCCTTGGCGTTACCAACGATCAAGCCATCCGACTCAAAGGCTTCGAGCAGCCGTTACGCTTGGTCGCGTACACCGACCCGGAAACCGGTATCGAGTATCGGTTCGTCACCAACGCTCACCATATCAAGGCTCAAGAGATTGCCGAAATCTACAAAGAACGATGGCAAATCGAACTGTTCTTCAAGTGGATCAAGCAAAACCTGAAGATCAAGACCTTCCTCGGCACCACAAGCAACGCGGTGTTGACCCAGGTATGGATCGCCCTCTGTGTCTACCTCATGCTGGCGTATCTAAAATTCAAAGCCAAATTGGGCAGTTCCATGCACCAGATCCTTCGCCTACTGCAACTCAACCTCTTCGCAAGAAGAGATTTGATCGAACTTTTCAAACCACCATCAATTCAACTCGCCGTTTCTCCACAAATTTTACTGTGGAAGAATTTATGAGACAGCAGTGACTTAAGTTATAAAATAAGAATCGGGCATAAATTAATATACCCGATCCCTATGAGTGACTATGATTGTTACTCAATTTTATTTTTGTCAGTAGTTACCGATACAAACGAATCCGAGGTTATTTAGCAATTGTATCTGATTATATCCTTTCATAATCAAAGCATTTATTGCATTGTCTCTATCCCCTCCTTCGTATACATTTTTGTAGCAAGCAATCAATGCATTTTTGGTAAAGGTATCTAAGGTCTCCCATGCTTCACTAGCATCAGTTCCCTCAATTCCATTTTTATTAATTTTTTGCTTGAAATATAAATATTGATTCGCATGAGCATTAATCTCTGTATCTGCAACATTAAGAGATTTCAAATCGTTTGATGCTTTTATTGCATCCCTAAAATGTGTTAATTCATGAATCAAAGTTCCAGCAAGTAAATGATTTAATGAAACTGTACGATTCAGTTTGACATACTGTTTTCCTTGAAAAATGCATATAGAATCATTTCCATTATCTATCTGATCCATAAAAAATATGGTGCTCATTTGCCCCTTTATATTCTTGCTTGGTAAATTTGTAAGTTCTATTTCCTGATTCTCATAAAGTTTTTGCATGTAAGGCAAAAGAATTTGTCCAATACCGGTATTTTCTGCTAATGAAATGATTTCATTTAATCTACCCGGAAGTGATCTTTCAATACCATATGCCGTATTCAGCAATATAGACCCAATACTATTATTTATTGCTCCTTTTGAGATATCATTTTCAACTTTTTTTATAAAAACTTTAACTTCATTTAGCGCGGCATCTAAATTTCCAGCCTCAATAAATACTGGAATTTTTTTCAGATTGGATAAATAGGAAGATTCTATTTCTTTTTGCAAATTGATACCAATCACATTCTCAATCAGATTGCTAACTCTTTGCGTAGCGGGTACATCAGAAACAGTAACAAGAAGGTCTCGTTGAGATGTTAGGCTTGGATCGCCGTTGTCGGTCACAAATAGCCTGATGTTATACACACCACTTTGACTAATGGTTGGTTTCCAGCTAAATAAACCAGTAGCGGTATCGAGGCTAGAACCTGGGGGCAATCCATCAACCGTAAAAGTTAATAGATCATCATCAGGATCCATAGCGGCAACATTAAATGATAGCTCTTGATCCTCATTAATGTTGAAAGATGCAGAATCAGGTGATGTAAATATTGGAACTCTATTTGCATTAGCAACATTTATATATATTATTCCTGTTCCTCCAAATGCCATTGTAGGAATTTCTCCGTAATAAATATCTTTATATATAGAATATCGAAATATAGACGATGTGCTTGATATGTTTGAGTCAAGCTTTAGCTGATTATTTATAAAGTTTTTTGTATTCAATTCTAATTTTAACTGTATCCAATTACTGTCAAAACCAGATTGAACCAAATTATCAGTTGAAACATTAGTATCTATTGTAATATTACCATCAATATAGCTAGCCAATCCACCGTTTCCGTATAAATTTAAATTACCAATTTTAACCGTAAAACTTTTAATAAAACCATTATTACTTTGATAAAAATCATTTGCAGGAAATGGTTGATGCCATAATGCATCTAAATCATATATCAATGTTCCGCTAAATGGCGTTCCAACTATAGGTAATCTTGATACATCAGTGTTAGTTAAGCAATATGGCCCACTATAACAAAAATTACTTTCTACAATTCCGTTAAAATTGAATATTTCTTCAGAAAATGCCATTCTCGCCACTAAAGTTTCCAGCAAAATACTAAAAGCTATAAATAAATAGATTAGTTTTTTCATATTTCTCCAATTTTAAAATATTATTTTTAACTGTTCAAAATTGGCACCTTGACAGCATACCCGCTTTCTTGTGGCCCCTGTAAACACGAGGCAACAATATTTAAACTCAAGTTTCGGGGTTGGTTTTGCCAAGGAAGAATCAGCACTCAACCCTTTAAAATAATGTCATTTTAACGTGAAAAGCCTTTTGCTTTCCGATACATTGGATTTGCGAAAATACCTAATGATATCGAAAAGAAAAGGCTTGCATGAACCATACTCAATACTACCAGGAGCAACAAGAGGCAAAACGACTGCATGACCGGATTACTTCCTTCCTGGACGATTTCAAGGTCGGCACCCTGCTCGCCGGCAGCGGCATCCGCAAACTGCGAGGAGCAAAACCCTTGGCGGTCTTCACTGCCATCTTTGCCTTGCCGTTTGGCGGGGTCAACTTCTCGCGGGGCATTGTCCATAACCAGGAACTGGGATTCCAGAAAGATAGTGCCTACGAGTTCCTGAAGAATCCCCGGTACAACTGGCGGACGTTTCTGCTGTGCCTGGTAACGGTGGTGGTCCGGTTCATGGACGTGCTGACCAGCGAGCAGCGGGAGAAGGTATTGATTATCGATGACAGCACCTATGACCGGTCCCGTTCCAAGGTTGTTGAGTTGCTCGCCTGGGTGCACGACCACAACGCTAAACGGAGCTTGAAGGGATTCAAGCTCATGACCCTGGGCTGGTCGGATGGGGTGAGTTTCCTCCCGCTTGATTTTATTCTCTGCTCCTCGGCCAAGGCAAGCAAGCGGCTGCAGGGGATCAGGAAAGAGGTGGACAAGCGTTGCTGCGGCTACAAACGCAGGATGGAGGCCATGGCCAAATCCACCGCGCATCTGGAAACCATGGTGAAACGGGTGCTGGCGCGGGGCGTCCGGGCCGACTACCTCCTGATGGACAGTTGGTTTGCCTTTCCCGCTCTCCTTGCCACCTTGGGCAAGCATCTGCCGGTGATCTGCATGGGCAAGGACATGCCGAAGGTATTCTACCGGCATCAGGGGCAATGGTTGACGTTGGGGCGGCTCTTCGCCAAGCTGAAGAAACGGCCGGGTAAGGCCAGGATTGTCGCCAGCGTGGTGGTGGAAACCAAAAAGGAGCAAAAGGTCAGGATCGTTTTTGTCCGTCACCGCCACAAACGCCAGTGGCTGGCCATTCTTTCCAGCAAGATCGATCTTGCCGACGAGGAAATTGTCCGCATCTACGGCAAACGGTGGGATATCGAGGTGTTCTTCAAGATGATGAAGCACTATCTCAACCTCGAACGGGAGACCCAGCTGCGGGATTTTGACGGTATCATCGGCCATATTACCATTGTTATGAGCCGTTATGTCTTCCTGGCTTTTGAGCAACGCTGTCATGACGATCCCCGCACCCTTGGCTCGCTCTTTTACGCCTGCAGCGAAGAGCAGCAGGATCTGAGCCTGGTTGGGGCCATGCAGCGGTTGCTCAGCCTGGCATTGGACACAGTCAGGGCTGCAGGCGTCATCGCCGAAGATGCAGTGCTTACCATTGTTGATGCAGTCATGGCCTTTGCCGTTGATGTGCTGCAAACAGGAAAAAAGTTATCACCTATTAACAACCTAATCACAGCTGGTTAAGTCAACTCAGAAACTTGAGTTAATAACAAACATCACCTAGTAAACATGAATCCCCTTAAATAAGGGGGGAAACTTGACGGGAAGAGACGTACAGGCAGGACTGGGAGGCAGAAAAGCGCAGGATTTACGCATTCGGGGTAAGGCACCAGCAGTCCAACAAGCACTTCAACTTCCGGACAACTTCTGGCTACACAATTGTAAATTTATTAGACTATCCATCCTATACTATCAAGTTAAAAACGGTGTGATAGCGGCATAGATGAGACTGGTTTCCCCGTAGCTATTGGTAGCATTAGCTTTACAATCAACACTTTTTTACAAGCGATACCACTCCGTGAGAGGTGAAAAGAGTTGCCCTCCATCACCGACACCATTGCCGTTCACAAGGCACCCCATCATTATTCCCATCCATCTTGACGCCTGGGCAATTTCTCAAGAAGAACTTCGCCTCGTCGCATGATGTCACTTGCGAGCAATGGGTTCTGCCGTTATACCGAAACTGATTCTTGCCGATGGAGCTATCGCCGCCTGATAAACTGCCGGGAGTCAACGCCTTCTCTATTTTCGACAGCATGGATTCTTCGGTAGTAGCCGGTTTTTCTCCGATCATGATCACCGGAGGCTCTGAAGGCGGTGCAGCTTCCTTTCCTTCCCTCTGTGTTGTGCTCGCCATACCCAAGGGGCACAACCACCGAATCGGCCCACATGCGTTTCTTCTAATTTCTCCGCAAACGCTAGTGCCAATTCAGTCTATGGTCGTTACGTTATCGATCGCTAGTGTTTCTGGATGGCCCCACCGCGCAACCGGTTCATAATGCAATAGAGCCCATGCCAAGGTAACCAAATGACACCACCAAATGCGACGATTACATACAAAATCCATGTCGGTACGATCATTAACAAGCGCGCAAGCAAATGAAGGAGTTCTCCCTTGTAGGCCATTTTCGATGCGCGAGTCGAGTATTTAACGAAATTAATAGCACCTACTTTATCCAGCGTACGTAACCCGTCCTGACCAAAAGTCGCGGCTAGCTCGATTATGTCTTTTCCTGTCTTTCTTGATTCTTGCGCGATATCAACGGCTAGATCCCCACCAATGCGATAGAGAGTGGCACTGTTCGAACCGAATGTTTCGGCAAAAGTCGCCATCCGTTTGAGTGATGTGGCATCTTTGGTCTTGCTTAACAACTCGCAACCACCACGTGTTTTGGCAAGCGTGCGAACATCGCTAAGAATGCTAGATAGCGCCCCGAGTTTTTTGGTTTCCTTTATAATTTTGGCTGATTCGACGATAGTTTCGCTTAGCCAAGACGGCATTTTGCCGATCTTGCGAACGACCTTAAGTGCAGCGAGGCCACCTTTTGCAGAAGTAGTTCCGACCACAGTCGGTGCGGCTGCTCCCCCGGTTGCAACAGTCCCCGCACCACTAGCGATTTGAGCGCCAGATGCGATCACGCCAAGAGACGCCAACGCAACCAGAACATTGTCAGTATCTTCCCCTTTGAAGTGTTTGACACCTTGATTGACTAGATCACGAATATCACCAAGGACCAAAAAATCGGTCGCGATTCCCGTCGACTTTCCTATTACCTCATCGCTAGTGCCAAAAAGCAGTCCCTCGACAAGTTTATTTGCTTGATAGCGCCAACTCTCTCGCTTCTTTGAGATATCCCGGTACAAAAGCTGTGATTCGGGATTTTGGCTGACATACTCGTAGTCCATGAAAAAGCCGAGATAATCAGCTGCCTCAGCATATCGTTTTTCTGCGACCATCGCGCGGGTTTCTGGCAGTGGATCAATACGGCTTAGAGCGATGACATGCAGCTGTTCCTTTTGCCAGATTACACCGGCAGAAGCGGCGGCAATCAACAGCATACAGAGTTTGATGATTAATTTTATCATGCTCTTTTGCTATGCGACTTTGGCTGGCTAGGAAAAACAAGTGGCCGGTATGGCGAGCAGGAGGCAGGAAAAGATGAGGCGGGAACAGCGCATGCAGGTCTCCCTTGAATTGTGGTAGCTCTTAGATGTCTACCGCAAAGAAATCAAGAAAGCAACCCGGTAACCTTACCTATTTTTTTGTTATTAATAAACAATATCACTGCGCAAATCTAACCATCTTATATGAAATAGGCTGAGGAAACCCTTTCAGCCATCCCCATTCTCAGCCCCTTTGGCCCTCGTGGTCAGAGGGGCTTTTCTTTTTCCAAGGAGACCACCATGCAACACCAAGAACTAGCTCGTCACCTGTCCGTCAACCCTACCGAGATCGTCTACGCCGTCACGATGGAGACTGTCCTCTCCGCCATCATCAAACGTATGGGCAAGGATGCCCTCTCGCTGACAGTAGAAGAGATCGAATTGGCCAAGGAGGAGATCAAGGCCGCTATCGACCACAACCTCGATATCCGCGATTACCTCGATGAAGGCCTGGATGCCTGGGAAATCACCCGTAACCTGCTGGAGGAAAAATGACCAAGAATCAGCGGGCCAAATTGGTTTCCAAAATCTTTGTGTTCATCATTGTCTTCTCATTATCACTTTATTTCGCGCCCTATGTCGTTGTCCTTGTGGCTATTTACCTGGCTACTGAAGCGGCCAGGCGAACTTAAGGAGAAAAAATCATGAACGAAATTATGCGTAGTATCAAAACCAGCTGTTGCCCCTCCTTGTCTGGCCGGACCACCTTGACCTATCACGTTGGATGGTTGGAAGGAAGAATCTCCTTCCGGCTTTTCGAGAACAGTTCCGGCGGCCTGTTCAGCAAGGAGTGGGTCTCCCTGGAACGGCTGGGCATCGAGGACGGCAAGCCCATCTCCGCCAGCAGTATTCAAACGCTCTTCAGCGGGAAGTCCTCGAACACCGGCGGCTTTTTGTTGGCGGTCCTGCTCAACGAAGGCTTGATCAAATCTATCGAGGGTAAGGGCCGTCAGTATCAATGCTGTGATTCGGCAGCGTTCAAGGCAGCAATGCAGGCATTGGTGGAATCCGAGGCATCGCCGGAAACTGCACCGCCGAAACCGCCACGCCAGAAGAAGAGAGGGGCCACCGTGACTGATATAAAAGGAGAATGCCACGATGCATCGACAACTCTTGAATAACGATGAACGTATCAACTTTCCCGCCGATCTCTTTGGTGTCCATTTCCCTTTCCACCTGGAGCCAACCATCTATGACACCGCTGGCCGTCTGTCTGCTGATTATCGAGGTGGATATTGGCACATGTACCGGCTGGAGAATAGCGGTTTCTATATGGCCCCTGATGGTAGCCAGTTACGGGTAGTCTGCCCGAACGGATTCGATGGCACCATGTCCGGTGATGCCTTCGGGATAACCGTCTGTCTGCATGCCTATAGCGAGCTTTGTTTCTCCGGTATCATCCGGTTGGTTGAGGTCTGTGCCGAGCAGTATCACCTTTTGAGGGCGTATATGTTTGAGCATCCAGAGGCCGGGGCCATCCTGCGGGCCATCGACTGACGCCTCGCAAAAAACGGGCCGATGAAAAGGCGGTGAAGGTGGTAAAGGTGGTGCCGCCAGTTCGGCACCGGTCCGTGCCGTCCCTCCTTCGCCGCTTTTACCACCTTTGGTCAGCCGCTTCGGGAAACGCGATGCATGGAAGGCGGCCTCTTGGGCCGAACTTCGATACTAGCCCTGCTTCACCGCCATTACCGCCTTTCTTTCCCATCACCAAATACAACACAGCATATCGCAGAGCGCCTCCGAACGAGTATCACCTATATATATGAGACATTATGTCGAACCGGCAAATGCTATGATCTTGTTTCATCATTGGCCCTTCCTCGGATTAACCCGCCAAGGATTTTCTAATTGCCCTGCATGTGATGTTCGGGCAGTCCCCAGAAAAAAGACAATCAGTAATGTTTGCCGCCCAACAGAGAGATACAATTCTGTAATTATCGCCATCAAGAACGGCGATAATAGTCTCTTAATTTATCAAGTTATTCTAGATAGTTGAAATCCCGTTTACTTAGCCCTTGTTTACTTCTTGGAAGTAGGCAGAAAGCAAAAAGAAAACGGAGAGTATTATGGAACAAAACGATGAGTCAAAAAACTCAAAACAACAAGGAGATGGCAGGCAAATATCGAACAGGGAGGTTGTCAAAAAGGTAATCCCGAAGGTGCCTGATGGAGCGTCAGCAGCGGTTTGCTCTAAATCGGGCGATCCAACTGCAGGAGGATGGCCGGCAGAGCGCGCTGATTCAGCATCTCTGCCTGTCGACCAAAACAACTATTTATCATGCTCTAGTTTTCGTCCCGGTGAGGACGGAACTTTAAATGTTCGCAAAGGACAGTTTGCTGCCTTGCATTTTCTGCTGCTGGATGATCTCGGCACAAAAGTTCCTTTGGAAAGGTTAAAGAATTTTGATCCGTCTTGGCTTATCGAAACAAGCCCCGGAAATTATCAAGGAGGAATAATACTCGAAGAACCTATTACCGATGTTGAAGTTGCCGATCGGTTAATAAAGGCTCTTGGGGTGGCAGGCCTTAATGACAAAGGTGCCTCTGGAGTGGGTCGTTGGGCAAGGTTACCAAATGCCATCAACGGAAAGGAGAAATACAAGGATGAAAATGGACATCCATTTAAATGTCGATTGATCCAATGGCACCCCGAAAGACGGTACAGCGTACAAAAGATTGTCGATGAACTTGGCCTAGAGTTGCACCCGAAAAAAGGAAACGCAACTAAAAGCGCTGATGATGTGTTTATCCCGGAGGCTTTGGAAAATCCGGTTATTACGGCACTCAAAGCTCGTGGTCTGTATAAGACGCCTCTTGGTTCCGGTAAGCACGATATCACCTGTCCATGGGTCAATGAACACACTGATGCTCTTGACAGTGGTTCAGCCTATTTTGAACCGGATGATGATTATCCAAACGGCGGCTTTTGCTGCCAGCACTCTCACCGTGATCAATATCATATCAATGAATTATTAGACTATCTGAAGATCCCAAAAACCGAAGCACGGAATAAACCCGTAATTCGGATTGTCCCTGGCGAACTGCATCGTGTGGTTGATGCAGCGGAAAGGGAGTTGGCCAAAGCTGGAAGACATTATCAGGCGGGTGGCCTTATCGTCACTGTATCTACCGATAAGACGACTGGCGATCCTTCTATATTACCCGTAAACCTTTCAGGGCTGACGAGGCAGTTATCAAGTATTGCGAATTGGGAGAAGAATAGCTCTCGTATGAATTGGAGCCGTTGTGATCCGCCGACCAGACATACAGGCATTCTGTTTGAATCTAGAATTTTTAAATACTTGTCACCTTTGATCGGGGTGGCTCGACAACCGTATTATCGTGAATCAGACAATGAATTGGTCATGGAGCCAGGTTATGACCAGAAATCAATGATGTTTGGCGTGTTTGATCCCAGTCAGTTTCCAATACCTGATAACCCAACTATTGATGATGCTCGCAACTCTCTTGCTTTACTTGAAGGGCTTCTTGATGAGTTTCATTATGTCTCAAATGTCGACAAGGCTGCCGCTCTTTCTGCGATTATCACCGCAGTGGTGAGGCCGTCGCTTCCACAAGCTCCAGCTTATCATATCCGAGCTCCATCCTATGGAAGTGGTAAATCGTATCAGTGTGAACTGATAGGTGCTTTCGCGGGTCCAGCAAGCAATGCGAAAGTCAGCTACCCAAAGAACTCAGAAGAGGCGAGCAAGGTTGTTCTGTCTTTATTGCTAAAAAATCCTGCTGTCATTGAATTCGATGATATGGACACGGACTGGATACCGCATGGGATCATTCTGCGAACATTAACCGCTGAACAGGTTACCGAACGTATCCTTGGCTACAGTAAAACTGCCACTGTTAGCACTCGAACTTTGTTTCTTGGCTCAGGCAACAATGTTGGGCCAGTGCGAGATTTGCTGCGGCGAGTGTTGACGATCCATGTCGATCCCCGCTGCTCAACTCCGGCAACCTTCCAGTATAAAGGCAATCCTGTCGAGCAGGTTCGCCGAGAGCGAGGGAAGTATGTTGCTGCTGTGTTGACCATCATTCAAGCTTATCGCAATTGCGGTTCACCCAAAAATGAGGTCGAGAGTATCGTATCTTTTAACGGTGCCTGGTCAGATTACTGTCGTCAGCCTTTGTTGTGGCTCGGCTATCCCGATCCGGCCTCAGCTCTGCTGGACCAGGTCAAGCATGACCCCGATGCCGATGCTCTCGGCAGATTGATGTTTGAATGGAATCGTGTATTCAACTCCATGCCAATGACGGTGCGTAAGGTTGTCGAGGAAGCTCATAAGGATGAGGACCTCTTGGATGCCCTGAGAGAATTTCCTGTCGAGGAAAGAGGTGAGATCAACAGATCAAAACTTGGCTGGATACTGAAAAAGAACGCAAACAGGATAGTTAATGGCTTTGAATTTCAAAAATCAGAGGCTGATGGCCGCACCGCTTGGCGTGTTGTTGCAGCTTCTAAAAAGGAGAACTGAAATGAGGAAGAATATAGTGCTTTCTGATTACCATCGAACTTCAGCCAGCTTCAGTAGATGCTGCGGGACCGGCTGGGTTCGCAATGCCACATAAGTGAGCCGATTAACCATGGTGTGCAGTTGGAA
>Ga0074195_1003993_pt1 | contig 12785 bp, 11 predicted proteins | sample EPASupsiteHSE623_FD_64525 | JGI IMG/M metagenome (GOLD analysis project Ga0074195, IMG submission 64525) | Bioremediated contaminated groundwater from EPA Superfund site, New Mexico - Sample HSE6-23 | ecosystem: Environmental > Aquatic > Deep subsurface > Groundwater > Contaminated ...
ATATGACTGCAACCGTGGTTGGTTCGGGTATTGTGACTCTCCTTAATACTGAAAAAGTAACATTCAACGACATACAGCAGACTGAAAACAACCAGGTCTACAATATTAATAATGTAAGACTCGGCTTTATTTCTGCCGGTGCATCTTTTAATTTCAGTAAATGGAATGTGGTAAAACCCAGAGATATTCAGCAGGTTTACAAGGAAGTTCTTACATCCGAAATCATTTCGCCCGGAGCTTATATATAAAAGTATACTCCCAACACTTTTTTTAGTCATTATAATTTAATCAATTAATAATTCAATTGATTTTTCTGATTATTTTTACTTGATAAATTTTAATATGAAGATAAGCGGATTTACAATGGTAAGGAATGCTACGAGGTTTTGTTACCCTGTAAAGGAATCAATATTGAGCATTCTTCCTGTTGTGGATGAGTTTATAATAGCACTTGGCAAAGGTGACGAAGCAGACAGGACGGAGGAAGAGATTTTATCTATTAATTCTCCGAAGATTAAAATAATACCTCGAGTATGGGACGAAAAGCTTTTCTTAAACAGCGAGATATTCAGAACAGAAACGAATGCTGCTCTAAGGGAATGTAAGGGAGACTGGTGCTTTTATCTTCAGGCCGATGAAGTTGTTCATGAAGATGATCTTGGTTATATATATAATGTATGCCAAAAATACCTAAATGATCAGAATATTGAAGGAATCCTTTTCAGATACCTGCATTTCTGGGGCGATTACAACCATTATCTTCCATTTCATGGCTGGTACAGGAATGAAATAAGGATAATACGCAATGGATTAGGTATTGAATCGATTAAAGATGCACAGTCTTTCAGAAAAAATAATAATAAACTGAAAACGGTATCAACACCTGCAAGAATATTTCACTACGGCTGGGTAAGACCTCCCCAGCAAATGCTCTCCAAAAAGAAAGAACATGACAACATTCACCGGGGAATAATCGAGAATGTGACACTTAAAGCAGGAGTGGATTTCTTCGATTACGGAAACATGAGTTCAATACCTCAATATAAAGGAACCCATCCTAAACTGATGCTCGAGAAAATTAACAGTTTAAACTGGCAGAACCTGCTCCGCTATGACAAAAAAAAGCCTGCAAGAAAAAAAGCAAAACATGAAAAGATACTCTACCGTATTATTTCTTGTTTTGAGAACAAAATTCTTGGAGGTAAACAACTTTGGGGCTATAGCAACTGGAAAATAGTTAAAAAGGATTCCAAATAAAAAGCCGCCATACAAATTGCATAGCGGCTCTCCTTTTGAAATATTTTAAATTTACTTGTTCTGAACAAGTACTGCAGTTTCTTTACCTACGGTAGTAGTTGAAGAAGTACTATATGAAGGAGTGACAGATTCATAGAAACTGCTTAAATCAAGATTATCAAGCTGACGGTACATCGTCATTTCTTTGTTTTTAAGCATTTCTAACACCCATACTTCAGCAAATTCACCGTTAGCCCATTTGTTTTCGGAGTTCTGAACAGTATTTGTAAAGATTGGGAATCCTGGCTGGCTTTCGCCGTCTGCATTCTGAATATCTTTTGTATAGTTAACAGTAGTACGGTGATTGAGGTATTCGAAAACAAGCGAAAGTCTTTCTTTGTTCTTATAGTTATCTATCTTATTTAAGAAATTCCATGTACCATTACCTTTGATTTCGATAGTGGTGATCCATCTTTCGTAAGTTGTAAGGTCGGTTGCTTCATCATATGTCGTAACAGGATGGTTTATTTCGTACCAGAATCTGTAATCCATACGCCCGTCCTTATCGAACTTGTAAAAGGCTTCCTTAACCTTACCACGATATGTTATTGATGTATCGTCGGAAGACTGTGAAACAGCAACTACCCTAACGATATCCTCTCCGGTAACCGTGAATTTTTCATTTGTAAACACACCATCATACCCCTTAGTCAAAGCCTCTCTTTCAAAAGAAGTGAAACTCCACGATCCGGTAACTCTGTGCTTTCTTGAGTAAATTGAAAAAAACGGGTCATTTACGCCCTTCTTACAACCTGTTATCATCAAGGATGATCCCACAATCAGCAAAGAGAAAACAAAGCCAAACAGCCTTTTCATATTATTAAGTATTTAATAACTACTTCTTTAAGCACAAAAACCTAGTTTTTTGCCCGTTGTAAAATTATTTTAATTTCAGAACTTAACAAAAAAAATTTTTAAAATTTGCCAAAATACTTGAAGCACGTCAATGTTAATAACTATAACATATTGTTTGATAATGCTTTATAAAAGTGAATATTTTTACATTATTGTTGTCATGATTTTTATATAATTTTGGAAACTTTAAAATCACGGGTTACAATTTGTATAAATCAATGCAAAGATGATAAAATTTGACAATCTGGACAACCTTATGAGGCTTCGTGCCTTTATGTATATATGGGCTTTTGTAACAATAGTATTTGCAACTGTTGGTATCATGTATGATGTTTACGAGACATATCTTATACCTGTCCCCAGTTATCTTTATTCAATATTCTTTATCTTGTTATACATTTTTTACCTTGTTTACAGGAGCCAGTTAAAATATCACTTTATATTTTTTTCTGACGAAGGTCCCAAAGTAGTGTTAAGGTATTACAGGTTCGGAGGTATAACTCATCAGTACAGGTCTTTCGAGATAGTAAAATCTTCACTTTACAGCTTCGAGATAACAAGACATTTTTTCAATAAAAGGGAAGAACTTGTAATCTACCAGAAAACCCCAAAGGGAATTGCAAAATATCCTCCTGTTCCACTTACTGCACTTACACCCGAGCAATCATCAGCTCTTACTCAAACACTATCGCTTTATGCCACCAAAAGCAGCTAAGAAAAACGATGACCTTGTTAGAAAAACAGCACTTACCCTTATTCCCGGCGCAGGCGACGTAAGGATAAGAAGGTTAATAGCTTACCTCGGTTCTTTGGATGAACTTTTCCGTTCAAGGCCTGAATCTCTTGCCAGAATTCCGGGAGTTGGAGAAATATTAAGCAATCAGATATATAACGGTCTAAAAGACAAAGGTATATTGAAAAGAGCTGAGCAAGAAGTCGGTTTTATTGAGAAATACAATATCGAAACGCATTTCTTTCTAGATGACAATTATCCTTACAGGCTACAGCAATGTGAAGATGCACCCCTGCTTTTCTTCAGTCTGGGTAAAACAAATTTCAATAAACCAAAAATGATTGCCATTGTAGGAACGAGGATGCCCACTGTACAGGGAAAGGAAATCACAAAAAAGCTTGTAGAAGAGGTAGCCCAGACTCATCCTGACATTACGATTGTAAGCGGGCTTGCTTATGGCATTGACATTACAGCCCACAAGGCCGCTCTTAAAGCAGATCTTGATACAATTGCCGTTCTGGGACACGGATTAGATACTCTTTACCCCCCCTCACACAAACCTACTGCACAGGATATTATAAAACAAGGCTGCCTTTTAACAGAATTTCTTTCGGGGCAGGGTCCAGATAAACCTAATTTTGTAAAGCGGAACAGGATAATTGCCGGTCTTTCAGACGCTACTATAGTAATTGAAGCCGGCCTGAGAAGCGGAGCTCTTATAACAGCTGACATTGCAAACTCTTATAACAGAGAAGTCTTTGCAATTCCCGGAAGGATAAAAGATCATAAGTCTGCCGGCCCGAATTTTCTTATAAAATCGAACCGCGCTGCTCTTGCGGAATCAGCTTCCGACATTTTCAGGTTTTTAGGCTGGAGCAGCAACGAAAAGAAAAAAACTAACCAGCCAGATCTTTTCGAAAAATTCTCGGAAGATGAAAGAAAGGTTTATACTCTTTTGCTAACACAGGGAGATTGTCCACTTGATGTAATTTCAAGAAATACAGGGTTCTCTCCCGGAAAGCTTTCTACAGTACTTTTAAATCTTGAGTTTCAGGGAATGATTGAATGTCTTCCCGGAAAAATTTATAGTCTTTGCCGCTAATTTACTTATGTTTCTAATTGACACACATGCGCATACTTACCTCGAACAGTTCGATGGAGAACATGAAATTGTAACAAACAGAGCTGTTGATTCTGGAGTAAAAAGAATATTACTGCCAAATATTGATAATAGTTCAATTATACCAATGACTGATCTTTGTAATAGCTATCCACATGTCTACAGTATAATGACCGGAATGCATCCTACCTCAGTAAAAGGAAACTGGAAAAGTGAGTTAGAAAATATTTTGTTTTCTCTTGAAAAGAATAATCCTGTTGCTGTTGGTGAAACCGGCATTGACCTATACTGGGATAAAACCTTTGTTGAAGAACAAAAAGATGCTTTTGTAATGCAGATTGAATATGCAAAACAAAAAGATCTTCCTCTGGTCATACATTCCAGAAATTCTCTTGATCTGATAATCGATATACTTAAACCATACAAAGGAAAGATAAAAGGTGTTTTTCATTGCTTCCCGGGATCTGTACAACAGGCAAAAAAGGTATACGAATCAGGATTTTTACTAGGTATAGGAGGTGTTGTTACATACAAAAACTCTAAGATGTCCGACGTTGCAGCTTACCTCCCCGACGAAAGCATAATCCTGGAAACAGACGCCCCTTTCCTTACTCCCGCAGGCCAGAGAGGAAAAAGAAACGAGAGTGCTTTCATTTCAGAAATTGCTGAATTTATTGCTCAGAAAAGGAACACCACAGCAGAACATGTAGCGGAATTTACAACAAATAACGCAAAAAGATTATTCAGGTTAACAGAAATATGAAGAAGTCAGTTCTTATTATTTATACAGGCGGAACCATTGGAATGGTAAGGAACCACGAAAACGGCAGCCTTTACCCTATTGATTTTTCGCTTATTGACAAGGAAATCCCGGAGCTTAAAAAATTCGATTGCAATATTGAATCCGTTTCGCTGCCGGTGCTAATAGATTCTTCTAATATTAGCCCCTCGTTCTGGATACAGATTGCAGGCACAATTAAAAAGAACTATAACAAGTTTGATGGATTTGTAGTGCTGCATGGTACAGATACGATGGCATATTCAGCGTCTGCTCTGAGTTTTATGCTTGAGAATCTTTCAAAACCTGTAATATTTACCGGCTCGCAACTGCCGATAGGAACCATTCGCACCGACGGTAAAGAAAATCTGATTACTGCTATTGAGATAGCCACTGCTACAGATAAGGGGAAATCGATAGTTCCCGAGGTTTGTATCTATTTTCAGAAAAAACTTATGCGGGGTAACAGAACGACCAAGTTCAGCGCTGACCAGTTCAATGCTTTCCGGTCGGAAAATTATCCGCTACTTGGCGAAGCTGGAATGAGGATAGTCTTTAACCGAAGTGCAATACTAAAGCCAGAAAAAGAGAAAAAATTCTGTGTACACATGGAACTCGAAACAAATATTGCAATCCTTAAACTCTTTCCTGGTATAAATAAGGACATTTTTAAAACTATTGTTAAAACACCTGGTTTAAAAGGACTTGTTCTTGAGACATACGGATCGGGAAATGCCCCAACCGGTGATTGGTTCCTGAATTCGGTTAAGGAAGCAATTTCAAAAGAAATAACTGTAATAAACATTACTCAGTGTTTGTCGGGTTCTATTCAGATGGGGCTTTACGAAACCAGTCTGGAAATGCTGCGAACCGGTGTTGTAAATGGTTACGACATGACAACAGAAGCTGCCGTAACAAAGCTTATGTATGTATTAGGTAAAAAGCTATCGTACAAACAAACGCTTTCATTGCTCAAGACCTCTCTGCGGGGGGAAATGACTGTTTGATACTTTCTTACTGATTTTTCAACAGATGCAATTCGCAGTTCACTATACGCTTCATCTTGTTTTTCCTGCGTTTATCGCCTATTTCTTTTTTAAAGAAAAGTGGAAAAAGGTATATTTTATCTTTCTGCTTACGTTGCTGATTGATGCCGATCACCTTCTTGTTACGCCATTTTATGACCCTGACAGGTGCAGTATCGGGTTTCATTTTTTTCATTCGCTCTATATAATTCCAATATATGTAACAATGTTGTTTTTTAAGAGAACCAGAGTCTTTGCCATTGGATTACTATTTCACATCATAACTGACTCTATTGACTGCATATGGACTTTTGCACATTGCAAAGAGTGTTTTTTAAAATCGTCATTATTTATTAACTTTAAGTATTGATAATTTTTTGATCTGCTATTTCACGAAAATATCATAATTAGTATATTTGTTGTTTCACCTTACAAATACCTGATGAGCAAAATTGAACTCACTGTATTGGGACTTTCGGCGAGTGAATCGAGCCCAAACACATATGCCCTTATACTTTCTGACGAAAAGAGTAAAAAGCGGATCCCGATAATAATCGGTTCAGCCGAAGCTCAGGCTATAGCTATTGAACTTGAAAAACTTCGCCCTCCCCGCCCTCTTACACATGATCTTTTCAAAAATGTTGCTCTTACTTTCGAAATAAGTCTTGTTGAGGTTAATATATACAAACTTGAAGAAGGTGTGTTTTTTTCGAACCTCGTACTGGTAAACGGAGCAAAAAAAGTAGCTATAGATTCAAGAACTTCTGACGCAATAGCACTTGCATTACGGTTTAACAGTCCGATTTTTACGACACCAGAAATAATTGAAAAGGCCGGTGTGATAATAAAGTTCGAAAGTAAAAAGGAAAAGGAACAACAGGAAGAAGATGTGGATTTTGATCCGGTTGTCGAAGAAGATGATGGAGACAGTATTTCACAGCTGCATTCCAAAACTATTGCAGAACTTGAGTCTATGCTTAAGGAAGCTGTTAACAACGAAGAATACGAACTAGCATCAAGAATAAAAGAAGAGTTAGGCAGACGAAAATACTGATCCCTTTTAAACAAACAATTCTAAAAATGTCTTTAAAATTCAGACTTATTATCATGAACTTTTTCCAGTTTTTTGTCTGGGGTTCATGGCTTATTACAATAGGCACATATTGCTTTAACGCTAAAGGATGGACGGGAGCACAGTTCGGAGCGATATTCTCGACCCTTGCTCTTTCTTCGCTTTTTATGCCTGCATTAACAGGGATCATTGCCGACAAATGGCTTAATGCAGAGAGACTTTATGGCATACTTCACATTTTTTACGGAGCTGTTCTTTTCTATGTCCCATATGTAAACGACCCCGATACTCTTTTCTATGTAATCTTTGCGGCAATGATCTTTTACATGCCTACGATCTCACTCACAAACACTATTTCGTATACAATACTTAAAAACAACAACTTTGATGTTGTAAAGGTTTTTCCTCCAATCAGAGTCTGGGGCACAATCGGATTCATTTTAGCAATGTGGACTACAAATCTCTCAGGAAGTAAAGCAAACTCAAACCAGTTCATAATAGCCGCTATTGGAGCTATCGCACTTGGAATATATGCTTTCACTCTGCCAAAATGCTCCCCACCTAAATCAATATCAAAAGGTGCATCGTTTGTTGAAATGATGGGGCTTAGTTCTTTTAAACTGTTCGGTAATGTTAAAATGCTACTGTTTTTCATTTTTGCAATGTTCCTTGGTGCTGCTCTTCAGCTCACAAATATGTACGGAGATTCTTTCCTTGACGATTTCAAGAACATTCCTGAATATGCAAATTCTTTTGTGGCTAAATATTCCACAATAATAATGTCCATTTCCCAGATTTCCGAAACATTGTTCATCCTTACTATTCCGTTCTTCCTTAAAAGGTTCGGCATAAAAAAGGTGATGCTGATGAGTATGATAGCCTGGGTTCTGCGTTTCGGACTTTTTGCCTATGGAAACCCTTCACCTGAGTTGCTTTGGATGATAATACTTTCGTGTATCGTTTACGGAATGGCTTTCGACTTCTTTAATATTTCCGGCTCGCTTTTCATCGAAACTTCTACAGATTCAAAGATACGTGCAAGTGCTCAGGGACTTTTTATGATGATGACAAACGGGTTTGGCGCATATCTTGGCAGTAAGGTCAGTGGTTTTATAATTGATAAATATTATGTTACCGCTGATGGTAAAGACTGGCATGGAATATGGCTGAGTTTTGCTGTTTATGCACTTGTTGTAGCAATACTTTTCGCAGTTCTCTTCCGTCACAAGCATGACAGAAAAGCGATGGAATCACAAAATATCAGCCATTAATTATGAAGCAATACCTCGATCTGCTGCAGCATGTCCTTGATAACGGCGTAAAGAAAGACGACCGTACAGGTACAGGTACAACAAGTGTTTTTGGCTACCAGATGCGATTCAACCTCGAAGAGGGTTTTCCTGCAGTAACTACAAAAAAGCTTCATCTGAAGTCAATAATTTACGAACTGCTCTGGTTTCTTAATGGCGATACAAACACCCGTTACCTTAAAGATAACGGTGTATCTATTTGGGATGAATGGGCTGACAATAACGGAAACCTTGGCCCTGTATACGGACATCAATGGAGATCGTGGAAATCAAAAAGTGGAAAAACTCACGACCAGATCTCTGAAGTTGTGGAATCACTTAAAAACAACCCTGACTCACGCCGGCATATTGTAAGTGCATGGAATGTTGGCGATATCCCTGAGATGGCTCTCCCTCCATGTCATGTAATGTTCCAGTTTTATGTTGCAAATGGAAAGCTTTCATGTATGCTTTACCAGCGAAGTGCTGACCTGTTTCTTGGTGTCCCTTTCAATATCGCTTCATATGCACTGCTGACGATGATGATGGCTCAGGTTTGCGGATACATGCCGGGTGAGTTCATTCACACATTCGGCGACGCTCATATTTACTCGAACCATTTTCAGCAGGTTAAACTTCAGCTGTCAAGGGAGCCACGCCCGCTTCCAAAGATGGAAATAAATCCACATGTAAAGAACATCTTTTCATTTAAATACAAGGATTTTCAGCTTACAGGTTACGACCCTCACCCTCTTATCAGGGGAGAAGTCGCAGTTTAACACATGCATTACGATAAAATAATACTTGGCATAGACCCCGGAACCACAGTAATGGGATTCGGTGTGCTTGGCGTTGCAGGAAACAAAACAGAAGTCCTCACTATTGGTGTTATGAAGCTTGCAAAGCTGGGCAGTCACTATGCAAGGCTCGAAAAAATATTCGGAAGAATTACCTCACTTATTCGCGAGTTTAAGGTTACCGAAATGGCAATCGAGGCTCCTTTCTATGGCAACAATGTCCAGTCGATGCTTAAGCTAGGCAGGGCTCAGGGCGTATGCATTGCTGCAGCTATGACCGAACAGGTGCCTGTAACCGAATATGCTCCGCTGAAAGTAAAAATGAGTGTAACAGGAATAGGCAGGGCTTCAAAGGAACAGGTTGCAGATATGCTTGAACGTCTACTTGGTTTTAAAACGACCGAAAAATATCTTGATGCAACAGACGCACTTGCTGTAGCATTCTGCCACTATAATAATTCGCGGGTCATCGCCAAGACTGCAGGTTATAAAAGCTGGGATGATTTTATAAAAAAGAACCCTGAAAGAGCAAAATAGTTTTTAAATAAATAGATTTCTACTTTATCAGCGTCACTGTTCCTGCCTCTTCATGCAGAACCCCGTTCATGTCCTTGAATACAGCAAGCCAGGTGTATGTTCCAAGAGTGCCGGTTTGATATCCCTTAATTCTTCCGTCCCAGCCCTTGTCGATATCTGTTGACGTGAATACTTTCTCTCCCCATCTGTCGTAGATCATCAGTTTAAAAGTAGATAAGTCGATATTTGTTCCACGAACAAAGAACATTTCGTTCCTGCCATCAGCATCAGGGCTGAAAGCTGTTGGAGCATAGAAAGTATAATCTCCTTTAACTGATATTTTTGCTGAAACTGTATCGGCACATCCGAAGCTGTTTTCTGCAATAAGTGTAGCAAGATAATCCATCGGTACAGGTGGATACGGGTGATATGGGCTTACAGCCATAGCAGTGTCTCCGTCACCAAAGAACCAGTAATATACATCTGCATACATACTGAGGTTTACAAAATGCACAAGTGGGTTCACTACATTTACAGCATTGGGCTCAGCGACAAACGATGCAACAGGCAGATCATAAACAGTTATCAGGTTCTGGATTGTAAGAATATTATCACATCCGTTTGCAGCAATAACCTGGCATGAAACAGTGTATATTCCCGAATGTGTAAAGGTATGCTCAGGGTTTCTGTCTGTGCTGTAATTGGCTGACCACGGATCTCCGAAATTCCACAAATATGTCTGACCCAGATCGGGACTACCTTCAAGGAAATTTACTGTTAGTGGCACACATCCCTCGGTAATGTCTGGGACAAATGAAACCGGCGGAGAAGGTTTAATTGTAACAGAAATAAAGGATTGTGCCGGAGGTGTTCCGCAGTTATCACTCACAGTAACTGTAAACACTGTATCGTTATTCGGATAGAAGATCAGTGGCATTGGTATCCAGTTTGAGTCCACAGTATAAATAAGGTTTCCGTTACCACCATAGCTATTACTCTGAACATATACCGGCTCACCTGCACAAATTGCAGATTCTACAGCATATACATCAGCTGTTATTAAAGGGTAAACGTAAACAATTGTAGATCTTACAGGGCTTATACATCCACGGGTATCGGTCACATAAACTGAATATGAAGTGGTCTGAGTAGGAGATACAACCTGATTTGAATCTGAATAATTATTACTCCAGAAATAGTTATACCATGGTGTTCCTCCAGTAGCTGAACACAAAAGCTCAATTGATTGCCCGATACAAATATACTGGGGTTCAGTCACATCAATATGCACCTCTGATGGTTCCATTATTGTTGCACCAACAACAAAGGTACATGCATGACTATCGGTAACAGTAACCTGATAATACCCTGCAACCAGAGATGACAGATCTTCGTCTGTTCCTCCGATATTCCAATCATACTCATATGGAGGTGTGCCTCCAGACGCTGTTATATCAATAGTTCCGTTGTTTTCACCGAAACATCTTACATCAACGCTCACTATTGCAACATTTAAAGCAGTAGCAGGTTCTGTAACAACTGCAGTTATTACAAATGTGCAAAGATTAAAATCGGTTATTGTTAATGTATATGACCCGGCAGGAATAGAATTAAGGTCCTGTGTCGTCTGACCTGAGCTCCAGCTATAAGAATATGGCTGAGTTCCCCCTGTCGGGGAAACATCTATCGCTCCGGTATAGTCTCCATGACAAAGCACATGAGTAATAGAGTCTGTAGCTGAAAGCGGTGCAAAGGGTTGAGTAATTATTGCCTGAGCGTTTGCAGTGCACAAATAACTGTCGCTTACTGTAACCAGATATGTTCCAGGCTGTAAAGATGTGAGATCCTGAGTTGTTGCACCATTGCTCCATATATAAACGTATGGGGGTGTACCTCCGTTTACTGTCAGGTCAGCTGTTCCATCTCCGAATCCATAGCAAGTAACATTGGTTGACAAGACAGTAGCAATAAGAAGAGGTGGTTGCGTTACTGTTTCGGTCATAGTTAATGTACATCCGTTATCATCAGTTACAGTTACTGTATAAGTTCCTTCATATAGATTGGAAGCATCTTCAATATTTGTAAAATTCGACCATTGATATGTGTAACCCGGCGTTCCTCCTGTTACTGATATTCCGATATACCCGTTGTTTCCCCCAAAACAATGGACATGTTCAAGTGAATCAAGTATGATTGTTTCATAAGAGGCCGGTTCAGTTACTTCAACACTATCTACCTTTGGACAACCCGCCTGATCAACAACCGAAAGGGTATACCAACCGGCAGGCAGATTTGTTGCATTAGGTCCAGTTCCTCCAACCGGAGTCCACTGATAACTATAACCCGGAGTTCCGCCATTTACATTCGAAACTATAGACCCAGTGCTTTGTCCATGGCACAGTACATGTGTAGGAGTAAGAGTTATGAATATTGGAGGGTTTATATCATATAATGTATATGTCTCTACATGAGTACATCCGTTAATATCGCTGGCTGTTACAAAGTATGTTCCAGAAGTAAGTCCGGTCTGTGTATTCGTTGTTGAATAAGATGTGTCTATAACACCGTGAGACCAGTAATAAATATAAGGTTGTGTTCCATGCTCTACAGTAACTGTAATTGTTCCTATACTGTCTCCATTACAAATATTATCTGATCCTGTAATAGATACCAGCTCAAATTCGGGATTTGGAATCATAATGAATGGAGCAAAAGTGGTGTCAATAAAACCAGCCAGTTCCCATGTGTTGTCGTACCATGTTATAGGAATGTACCCAAGGGGCAAGGACATGTCTACCAGAGGTCCGATATGCCAGGTATACTTTGAACCGTTCTTTACGGCACCTGAAGAGGTATCGACACTTGCAACAACAGAGTCAATACCGGGTATCTCGGGGTAATATTCTTCGTTAGTTATCTCAGGAATACACAAGTGAACAGGATTACCATTACCGTCAGTTGCATCGATACAAGTCTCAGGAATTGTATAGGACTTCATATACGGGAAAGGAAGAGTAATTGTGAATTCGAGAGCCTGAATTACAAACGTAAATGCGAGACTGTCCCATACGTGATTTGTGAAATCGTTTGCCAGGTGTGCTCCATAGCCTATCTCCATCTGTGGCCATCCATAGCAGGGATACCTGTAGTGAAAATCGCAGCATGTAGGAAAAGCAATTACATCGTCGACTCCCTGATCGACAAGCTGATTTGCATTATGGGGATTAGTTACCGAGTATTCGACTGGGGTTGGAAAAGTAAGCACAGTCTGAACAGTGGGGTCGAAAGTCAGGTCCTGTTGCAT
>Ga0074195_1003994_pt1 | contig 12784 bp, 18 predicted proteins | sample EPASupsiteHSE623_FD_64525 | JGI IMG/M metagenome (GOLD analysis project Ga0074195, IMG submission 64525) | Bioremediated contaminated groundwater from EPA Superfund site, New Mexico - Sample HSE6-23 | ecosystem: Environmental > Aquatic > Deep subsurface > Groundwater > Contaminated ...
CAATAGGCGCTTTCTTTGTTTCCGGGATCAATAGTCAAAATCATTACATCACCATCACTCTCTAAAACTTCCTACAACCTACCAATTACCTCAATACATTCCGTATACACATGTATCTACATTAACAGGCTCACAGCATCCTTTATGGCTCCCTACAGAGGAATTAGAACATACTCATTAACCTATCCTGAATCCTCTTCATGGCTCTATCTTTTAGCTCGTTAAGGTCCTGCTTAATGCCAAGGTATATTTCCTCGTCGGTAACAGGTTTTTTAATCTCTTCAGCTATGCGGTCGAAAAACTTATTAAACTTCTCATCACTCCTAATTTCCTCATAGCTCGGCATAGTCCAAGGTGTTTCCGGTTCGGTTAGCCCTTGCAGATCATTAATCTCCGCTCTTATAAAGTGCTCTAATCTATCCTCTGACGGTTGAGGATAATCTTGGCTAGGATCAACTTCACCCATTTCTGTTAGCCCTTGCAGATCATCTATCGTTTCGGAAATGACACTCTCAGGGCTTTGATTACCCTCTTTGGCACAATCCCCTTCAATCTTAATTCCAACGTCCTCACGGGCATCCTCGACGCTCTGACAAGGTATTTTAGGCTTGTCCTCTAATTCAACTTTATACTCTGATTGCTGTTCCATCTTCTCAGCATCCTTTCTCAATCGTTTGTGATGATCCCTTACGGAGGTTTCTCCAATTCCATACTTATCCATGATCTGTCTTATCGTTCCTGCTGCTTCGAACTTTTCAAGGGTGTCAAGCTCTCTTTTCATCTTGTTAGCTCTTTCGCGGGATTGGATTACATTGTTTGGCCTAATCTCTTTCAGCGCCCTAAGATGATTTTTCCAGCCGTTTGCTGTCTGAATGCTTACGCCATACTTAAGGGATACATCTCTATCATTACCAATGGCTTCGTACTGCTCTATAGTGGTTATCTCTGACTTTAGTAACTTTCCTGCAGCTATTTGGTCGATGGTTGGCACTACTTCTTCCCCTCCCAACTTAACGAGTTTGCCTGTTTCTCTGTAAATAATTGGGTCAATCTTATAGCTTGTTATATCGTTGTTGACTTCAGATGGTTGATTGGCCATTTTATCTATTAAGATAGTCCCGTAGCTTCTCATTACTCATATCACTTCCCCCAGATCTTCTCTCCCGTATTCTTTAGCTAGTTCTATTAATTCTTTTTCCATCCGGCTTACATGGACCTGACTACAACCTAACGCTTTCCCAGTCTTAGCTTGACTAAATTCTTTGATTATTCGTAAATGATAAAGTTTCCTGAGATATGGGGGAAGGGTGCTGAGAAATTCATTTATAATTATTTGGTCATAGTTGTCACACTCTCCTAATGCGTCCTGTAGATATATTTTTTTGTCGTCATCCTCATAAATAGGTTTTTCCATTGAAAGTACGCGGAACGGTTCATATCCTCGCTTATTGCGGAATGTGTAGCCAAAGTCTCTTATCTGTCTACGAATCTCTCCTTGAATCATCGGTACGGCATAGGTTGAGAATTTTGTGCCAAAATTAGAATTAAACTTTTGATAGGCTTTGATTAATCCAATATAGGCAATACCCCTTATATCCTCAAAGTCAAACTTAATCCTGTCATCTTTCTTGATGTGGAGGTAGTATTTCCATGCTACTTTGTGGGCTAGGTTTATATTGGTCTTGATGAAGTCTTCCGGTTCACCTGGTATGTTTGGGTTAGGTTGCATGGCGGTTCATCTCTTCTCGCAGGTCTTCTTTGATGTAATAATTACACTTTAAGATTTTAAAAACATTTTCTATGTCATGCCCAAATCTTTTCCAATCAATCTTGTTTGCTCTTTGGTCATAATTCCAACGGCCAACTTTCCATAAATCAACATGCCTATGCAACTCGGTAACAAAACTTATTGCATCCTGCCTACTTATGACCGGTTCTAAGCTTACCCACGTCTTAATTCCCTTTTCGTGTGCCTCAACTATTGCCTGTATTCTGCTTAGCGGTTCTGCTGCATTCGGTTCCCACTCGATACTTTTGCGCGTATCGCTAAAGGTTAATGTCGTCCCAAATGAATCGCCTTCTGAATACAAATCAAAGTCTCTCGATGCCCTCATGCCGCCTTTTGTGAGGACTGTGAAGTTTGCCCCTGCTTCTTTGATGGCTTGGATAATCTCGCGGGTTGGAGTTGTGTCTATGTCTTTGCAATAAGGATCACACGTGAAGCAAAGAAGAATCTGTTTGCCTTTGTGTTTTCCTTTTGCTAATTGCTTTTTAGTTGCCTCAACGATACCCTCACGCGGTCTAATATCTTTTCCGAATGGATCATTAGGATGCCAACGATTGTACATTTTTTTGGCAAAACAATATTCGCACCCATGGTTACAGGAAGTATAGATGTTCAATGCTAGATCCGCGTATTCGCCAGCTTTACCCTTTGGTTTATAAATTGGGTTTATCAACTTAACTCACTCCGTTTCTTTTTTCCGCGTTAACCACCTACAGATACAATTTCTCTAACTCTTCAGGATTATTTTTTTCTAACTGCTTAGGTTCTTTCGATACTCCGTCAATTAGTTTTCTAAGTGGTTGGGGTACCTTTGCTTCTGTTGATTCCCTTTTCTCATATGCTTCGTAAGCTTTTCGCCATTGGCCCCTTACAACGTCAGGTTCTTCGGATAAGCATAGCGACTTCCAGCCTATAGCTTGAGTTGCCTTTCGCGTTATCTCGTCTAGCGTGTCTAGGGCTTCTTCTTCGCGATAAGATCCAAACCAACGTATTGCCTTGAGTACTTTTTCGTACGCTTCACCTGCTGTTGGGAGTTGTTGCCCCGTGTTAACTACCGCCGCTTCCCTTATTTCCGCTATCGTTGGAAAGAATTTAGCTGTAGACAAAACTCTAATTAAGGCATCCTCAGCGACTTTATAAGGCATGTCGGAAAGCATCTTTTCCCAAAGTGTTGCCGTTGGCCTTAAGTCCTTTTCTTGCATGTTGGGGTAGTTAGCAGCAGCTAGTCCTAAAAGGTTTATTACTTCTTTTTTATTCACGTTCTCACTCCTCGTTTGCCCAATCTCGAAGACTTTGAAAGGCTCTTGGTATTGGTTTGGTTTGCTCACCTTGTTTATTATTACGTTCCCATGTTCTTACCGCAGCCTTCCAATCTTTCATTTTGTTTTTACCAATCATCCATCCTTTTGCTGAATAATGATTGTGCCATTTTTCCGCATCAACATTGTTTTGACGTTCTAAGCAGTATTGCTTAACTTCTTCAATTGTTGGCTGTTTGAATTTAGAGGTGGTACATGTATCTTTATTCTCATTATTTGAGTTATTTAAGTTATTAGAGTTATTGATTGTATGTTTTTCCACTTCTAACGCACTTTTGTTGCACTTTTTTTCCACTTCTTTTTCACTTTTTGAATCCTGCCAAACGCTGTAATTGGTAAGGGTTAGGATGCTTTTTTTTGTGTCTGTTTTTTTGATAATCATTGAATCTTTTTCTAGTAAATTTAAAAATGATCTAACCTTAGTGTTTGACCATCCCCACCTGTTCATAAGTTTAGCTTCACTGGTTACTATGTCTCCGCGCTTAGCTTCTACAAGTTGATTACCCAGTAGAAATTTCGAATCTTCATGATTAGCCAACATTAATAAGTCGATCCACGCTTGTCCTTTACTAAAAGGTTTTTCTTCCCATAGCCAATGGCTTTGGAGTTTCCTGTGAATACTAATCCATCCAGCCATAAAAGATCAGTCCTCATCACTTGGTCTTTTCCTATCCAGAACAATCTTCTTAGTTTTACTTACCTCTGTTTCCATCCCCTCCAACCGCCTAACCTCTTCCTCTTCCCTAAGCCATCGTTGATACATTTTATTGCATCTGTTTGAGCATTTTCCGGGGTAATAGAGCAGTTCACAGAGTTGGTTTTGCACTTGCCAGCTTTTTACTGGTGGGCAGCTCATAGGATGTACCACTTACCACGCTTGAACATTTCTCCATAGAATCCGTTGAGGATTTCTTCTTTTTCATTGTCGCTTTCTAAGACCCCTATTCTTCTGTAGTTTTTTTGTACATATTTGTGACCATCATATTCGATATAAAACCCTTCTCCATTTAGTCTAGCCTGTATAGCTTCTTGCCAAGTTACTTCCTTAAGAACTAGTTCCCATTCAATATGGAGATTATCAACATTCCCAGGTGCATGGCTATAAATAACGAACGGCTCCTCTCCGTCTTTACGATCCCAAACAACACGCCCTGTTATATCGCTAATTTTCACAACATGAGTACCGTTTTCAAATTTTAAGTTTGGATTTTCAGCCAAAGCTTTAATCATTTCCCATGTTTTCATTTAAATACCAACTCCAAATATTTATTTACATTAGATTTAAAAAATTGGACCCATAAATTATATCTGTGGCCCTTATGATGTCAGATTGATTAATATTCGAGTTTTAAGTCACCCAATTGCTCTTCGAGAAGCTTGCCTATCTCTTCAAACCGCCCTCTAGCTTCTTCTGCAACATAACGGATATCGAGCAAAGAGTTTGCTATCGTGCTAACAGGAGACTTGGCGGCGCAGCATTCGTCACTACAAGGCCGCTGTGGTCTTATCAAATTTGATATACCCTCTGATAAATCATTGATTCTATTTACCTCAAGCCTTAGTTGGTTAATTTCATTTTCGAGAATGGAAGGCTGTTTAGCTACGGCATTTATTCCGCAAGTTTTGTTATCCAATGGTTTTCACTCCTAAATTTTTATTTAACGGGCAGACGTGCTATGTAGTCCGTATGCATCCAGACTGAGATGGATTATCTGCCCAAAGGTGGCTAGGTATTATTTAGAGTAATTATCAAAAAGGAATGTCATCATCTAAGTTAACTTCATGGCCGAACGAGCTGGATGTGTTGTTCTCTGGGGCATATCGCGAATTCTCACTCTTGGGCGGGAAGTCAAAACCCTCAAGGATAATCTCGGAAACATAGTGGTTGACACCATCTTTTTCATATTTCCGAATTTGGAGTCTGCCCCATACCGGGAATAATGAGCCTTTTTTAACATACTCGGCTATTAGTTCGCCAGTTTTACCATAAGCTACACAATTGATGAAGTCTGAATCGTATTCACCGGCTTGGTTTTTAAAATCCCTACGAACTGCCAGTGTAAATGAGCAAGCCGCCTTGCCTGAAGGAAGGTATTTTAATTCCGGTTCAGCCGTGGTGCGTCCTGAGAATTGACATTTATTCATGCTTACTAACCTCTCTTAATACTTTAGATTTTTCAAAATCACTAACATGATGGGTTCTTGACTTTCCGGTGTAATATCTTCTAAATAATTCAGAAGCGCATTCAATACTGCAAGTTGTTCGTTTTTGGACATGGGATGCTTTTGTGTAAAATTCTTTACCGCATACAGGGCATACAAGATATTTTCCGTGTCTTGGCTTACTTTTGTTATGCAATATTGTGTGCTGACTTTTTGTTAATACTTGCAAATTGTCAGGAGAGTTATTCTTTTTGTTTCCATCCTTATGATGAACTTCTTCATCATCGGTAAGCTTTCTGCCTAAAGTTTTTTCAGCGACTAAAATATGCTCAAAAACATATCCATTACCCCTAGCCCTATGATGGCCTGGTAAAAACACCTCTACATATCCAGCCGAATTAACCCTTCTGCCACCCTTCCAACTCCAACTATCTGAACCTTTTGGCTTAAGTGCCATTTTTGCCCTGCTTTTATCGCTTATTCTTCTTGCGTTTGGATCGCCAATAATTCTCATTCTGTTTCTCTTAACCTTAACTGAATTGTGTGAACGCCCTAAATAATCAGCTATTTCATCATCCGGGACTCCTGCTTCAAACATTGTTCTCAGTATTGATAGCTCGTCATCGAACCAATCTTTAGCCATTTATACCTCCAATTAATACGACACGATTTAGCAATTTTATTCCTCCTTAAAATGGGCATAAATTCAATTCGATGTTCTTTCCTGGTTCTGCAACAACTACTTCTTTGCCGGTTAACTCGGTAATCTCCCGAATCATTCTCTCTGCATCAGCATTATGGTACGAAAGGTGAAGTAAAACTATCGTTCTGACACTGGATAAATCATTAGCTTTTAGAAACTCCTTAACGTGCTCAAGAGAAAAATGGCTTTCCAGCAATCTGTTTTTCATACCCTTGGCGATATAACCATCTTCAATATTTTTGTCTAATGTATCTTTGCAGTAGTTACACTCTATAGCAACGTAGTTAAGTGAATTGAAGCGATTACGGATGAAATAGGTGTCGGTTGCAAAGAGAAGTTTCTCGCCGGTTGGCTTGTAATAGATCAAATATCCCAGGCTTTCCTCCGCATCATGTTCAGTCGGAAACGGCAAAACCGTAAAGTCACCCACATTGAATTGTTTGCCAGCTTCTACAATATGGAGCCTGTGATGTGATAACGAAAGATAATCAGCAGTTCCTTTGCTCGTATAAACTTCAAGAGAGGACTTTAAGGCATCATTAACGCTTCTAGAATGATCTTTGTGATAATGAGTAAGGAGCAATCCTTGAACCTTGTTTGTAGTGAATCCTAGTTCCTTTTTGATGGTTTTGAAATTAACACCACATTCCAGAAGAAGTTTTCCTGTTGTCGTTTCAAGAATGTAGGCATTACCCCCACTACCGGAACAGATAACTTTAAGATTCATAGCTTAAAACCCAGGCTCAGAAGGTGTTTCTCCTTCAGATTTACCTTCTACTATCTCAGCGTCTGTTACCTCTTCAGTCTGTTCAGGAACATCCTCGCCCTGGATGTCAATCACATCACCGTTGGCATTTTCAGCAATCGTTTGCTCAACCTCAGCCTCTTTGTAATCATTTTCGAGCTTGTTAAGCCGCAGGAAATCGTCATCAATCTTTTGGCTGTCAATGGTGATATCTTTGTAGGCAGCTATAAAAACAGTCTTGTAACACATCTTGTCAAACCAACCTTCAACATGCTCTTTTTCTCCGGTCTTTCTACCATTTTTATAAACGTCCTTTTCTCCACCCCAAAACTCTGCTGATGCCTTATCGGGTTTTCTTTTTAGAATCTCCTTGAGAGGTATAACGACAAGTTTGTTTTTCTCCGGATGTTCAAAGAAGATATGATAGTAGAAACCGCCTACAATTTCGCCACGGTCAAAGTCATTTGTAATTTCAAATTCGTAATGTTCAACTTGGTTGGTGTGCGACTTCTTATGAGATTTGAATTTATCAGTAGAGTATACCAACTCGACCACTACATCATCCGGGACATTAAGACCGTATTTTACAGCCTTTAACTGCCTACCTCTGTATCCAGGCATAAAAGTAATGCCATACTTATTACCTTGCTTAAATGGGATAAGGCTAACATGATTCTCTTGCGTAGGATCCCATCCAATCCTAGCGGCAGCCACAACACTTTGGGCAAGTTCATCCATATTGACATTTGCCCAATTGTAAGGAATTTTTTCTTGATACTGCTCAGACTTCTTTAGTCTTTTTTCCTCAGCTTTTTTAAGCATAGAATCAGCAACAATGAAATAGTTCTGAGCCAAGCGTTTTTGAAAATTAGTAAGTGCAACTTCGCCAACATTACTCTGAAATATTGCTGTGACCTTATTCGTAAATCTTTCGGCCATAGTAGATTCTTTTACTGCAACATCATTTGACATTACTCTTTTACCTCCACACGTAATTTCTCATCTGATTCACTCACAATGAGCTTAATGACCTGAGAATTGATATTCGTGAATCCAGTCACGCTCTCTGAATTGTCGATAATCACAGGACACGATACTCCATAAAACTCAGACAGCATCCCTATAATATCGAGTCCGGCATTAATTTTGCCGCCATTGTTGGCCCCATCGAATTCAACCCATGAACCATTGGTGTTAACTAGAGTCTTACAGGTTTCTTTTTCGGTGCCATCCTGCAAAATATCGAATACCTTGAATTTAACAGTGGTAAACCGTTCGTTAATGGCATCCTCAAGCATTTTAACCTTGGTCTTGGTGAATTGCTTGATTAAGAAGTCCTGCCGTTCCCACATGTTTAGATCATCAACAAGCTTGCTTTCTTCGGCCTTTAGCTCTTCAATTCTGGCCTTTGCTTTTTCAATGACTTCTTTTTGATTGAGCGTTTTGTTTAAAGCTTCGATTTCTTCTGTGATTTCTCGCTTCTTAGCTAATAATTCCGTGGTTGTGTCCTCGATTGGTTTTTCTAGCTTTGCCTTAATCTCGTCGAGTTTGTCAAGAATGTCCCTGTATTCCTCATCAAGGTAATAATTCGGTTCTTCTGGAATGTTCTTTTCGTTAGCAATTTCTGATTCCAGTAAACCCAAGCGTTCGTTGATTATCTTTAGTGATTTTTCCAGAGTATCAAGGGCTACAGCATCACCTTCTCGCTCCTCATTAAGAGCCTCAGCCCTATTTGCTTTATCCTTGCCCTTTAATTGAATGGATGCTAGAAGTTGCGACTTACTCTTATTAAAGTTTTCCCTCATTTTTTCCGTCTTCTCTTTGGCTTGCTCTTCCGGTAATGGCTGTTCACAAATTGTGCAAAAGAATCCGGTTGGCAAAGTGAACTGCTTGGCATTTTCATCGGCCCATTCCTTACGAAGTTCAATAATTTTTTTCTCGATTTGCTCAAGTTCTGAATCTCTTAGTTGAGATTTCGAACCAAGATGAGCAACATCATTAGCAATACGGCATTTATCACTCTCAAGTTTTGACTTCTCATCAATTAGGCTTTTTGAATAAGCATTAGATTTAGAGTCAAGTTCCTTTTTACGAGCATCCAACTCACCCTGTAGCTTATACGCCTGTTGCTGTTTCTGGCGGTATAAATTAGCCCCCTGAGCATTTGTAGCCAGTTCGGTTTCAATGCCCTCTAGCGTGATTCTGTGACCCGCTAGGGTGGTTTCTATTGCGGCATAATCAACCGCATCTGTAGGAATATCTCTTTGCTTTTCACTAATCTTTGCAGGAATATCTTCCTTGGCTTTCTTGGTGTTTTTAATCTGTTCAGCTACGACTAATTTATGTTGGTCAATGGTTCTGCCTGAGTTAATGACATTCAGCAAGTCGAGCATACTTTTGTCGCCAAGAGTTACCGCTGTATTGATAACTTGCTCATCAGTCACATTTCCGCATATCTCAAATAGAATCTTGCGGCGTTCCTGCCAACCAAAGCCCTTCTCATTGGTATTGAAGTAGAGAGGATTGGTTAAGAGTTTGAAAATGTTTTCCTTTACAAGCATGTTAATTTCTACAGCGTAGTCCTTGGCTTTTACTGGAACATCGTTTACCCAATATTTAGTCTCGTTACCCGTGAATTCTCTTTCCTGTGTTCCGTGTTTCTTGACCCATTTTTCGGAGAGCTGACGTTTCAGCTTCAATGGCTTGCCATCGACAATCAAAATACACTCGGCGATACTCTCTAAATGGTGCTGCTCGTTTCCGTCTTCGTCCTGGGGTTTAATCTGATAGTCCGAACGATTGAACGAGTCTTTCCCAAACAAAACCCAAAGAAATAAATCGTAGATGGTGGATTTCCTAGTCGCATTCTTCCCGAAGATGTTAGCGTTTTTACCATCAAAATTCACGGTATACCTTTCGTTAAAGCCCTTGATATTTTCAAACGATAGGGATTGTAATCGAATATCTTTCATTAAATATTTTCCTCCTTAAAAATCGTTGGGTTTTATTTGAAGTTCGTCGCGGTTTTCGTGGAATTCCAGGTAGTTTTCAGGCCCTTTGAAGCGCGATTTTTCCAACTCTCTAATCCTTCTTCCCAACCTATCTAACTCATCTAGACCATCGTCTACTGCCTCGCAAACACTAACTAAATACATGAAAGTTTTATGATTAACCGAGGAATTAAGCGCAGTAAGTTTTTCTTTGGCATCATTCAGATTGTCGTAAACATCTTTGTTCATTGGTTCACTCCTATCCGTCATAACATCCACATGTTTGTTCCACCACATCAACAAACATCTTCATTTGGTTCTCATCGTTTCTAATCAGGTCTGCCCATGCGTAACTTCTGCCGAGTCCGGAAATAGTTGTTAGTTCTGCATTGGCTTCCATGGCTAATGCTCTTTTTAGTAAGTCGGGATGAGAATCTCTTAGCTCGAATATTTCCCTCTTCTTCATGCTTGGGCAAAAGAAGCAAGATGATTTACCTGGTTGTGGTAGTCCTGCATTGGCAATGGTCTTTATGCAAGCATCTCTATCCATTTCCCACTCAATTAACGGGAACCAATTGACATATTTCTTATCTGTCGATTCCCTCATGCGCCGTTCTTCTCCATACTCATAGCCGATTGCCCTAATGATCTTTTCGTCCTTTTCCCATGTCTCTATAGCTAGAGGGAATTGGTTCATATACTTATTCTGTGGCCTTGCCTTGAAGTGCTCGGAACATGATTTAAAGCCGTATGCAAGACCTGGTAACGCTTTTCTTTTCAAGCAATCTTCCTCAAGTGTCACTTCTCCACTTACAACGGTGATCGGTGGAGCACCTTGACTAACTAGCCAAAGGGAGAACATCGTTACATACCAATATGTTTCCGGTCGTTCGGCCTTTGTGTCAGCAAAGAGGATAACATCAGGGATGATTTTTCTCTTGACCATCTCAATGAGTTCTGCTGTTGAATCCGTGCCCCCCCCGTAACAGACTAGGAGCATTGTTCAACAACCAATTCACATAAGGCTATACATACTCCTGGTTGGTATTTAGCCATTTTGGTTGCTCCTTTCTATCTCCCCATACTTCCTCAACTCAGCAGCACTCCTCACAATCCCTTTCTTCGCCAACGCTTCAGCCGTTGCACAAGTTACCTTAAATCCGCAATCAACCTCTCGTATGGGGCCTGAGCATCCACCACATACCCTGAGATAATCCAGGAATCTGTCGTAAATACTCATCAGCCTTCCCGTCCTAAAATATCCTTTGCCGACCATACAGCAGTTTTCTTCATCAGTAGATTTATCATTGTCTCGCCTTCAACATCGATAGAGTAGAAATCACCTTCCGATTCCTCGCCGACTGAACCGCGATACTCTTTACCGGGAAATATATCTTCGATGAGCTTGTCCACTTCGTTAAAATCAGCGTCAAGATGAGATATGATGGCTATGCGAAGTAAGTCGCTTCCTAGTATGTCAATGCTTACTTGAGAGATTAATGGGTTTTTGGCTAGAGATTTTAGTTGATTGAATTGTGTGTTGGTTAGATCTTTCATTGGCTTGTCCTCCTTTTGTAGTCGGGCCATGCTACCTTTGTGTATATCTGTCCGTTTACATATCTGGCAAAATCTCTTTGATATTCACTAGTTCTATCAAAAGGCATTACGAACGATCTTATTCCTAAGCTCTTTAGCATTTCAACCCTATACAAATCCTCGTCTGCGGTTGAGTCATAACCAATTAATACATAAAACATCAGCTTATACGGCTTCATATACTTGGTTAATACACTAATTCCCCTCATCACATCTTGTTCAACATCTAGCGAGTCCCAGGCAAAACGAAGCCTGTACCCATCCCACAACCTTACTTTAGAAAGCATCTTCGCCTTTTCATCATCAATCAAGCGAATGTCTAGTCCTTGGTTGAAGTCAGTCTGTATTTTATGCTTGATCACCTGTTTAATAATGAGTCTAAAGTGTTCTGTGTCGCCCGCTAAATTGTTATCCATAAGCGTTAGTCGTTCCTGTCCATTCCAAAACTGGTGAATATCGGCCACCGGATGGAGCTTTCCTTCTTTAAGTGGCACTATGCAGAATCCGCACGAACGGTTACAACCTCTCGAACAAAATCCTGTCGCGTTTTTCATATTGTAGAGGGAGTAGTCCGGATATATTGATTCGATTTTATCTGCCAGTTTTATACTTAAGTCATGGCCGCTTCCTCCTTTAAATACTTCACAATTGGGAGGAAAGTAGTCATATTCGTCTGTTGATTTAAACACTTTGGATGAATATATTAGGTCGGGATGATCAAAGAGAGGATCGAACATTTTAACTTCATCACCCAAAGACTTGTGGTATGCAGATAATTTCATAAGTGCAAGATTTGGAATCTTACTATCTACATCCACTAACCCAACCTTCATATATCCCCCTCCAATTCCGGTATACCTGATAAAAAGTAAGGCTTAAACGATGTTGTATGCTCAGGAAATCTTCTTCTCTCAGTCGGCATACCTTGGACGGGAATCTTTGTTCCTTCGAGCTTTATACAGCTTTTTCCGTATGACACAAGGCATCTTGATTTATCTAACCCGCATTTTCCATTAAGACATTCTTGCTTTCTCCTTTGGTCGATTTTCACAACTCCCATCCCCTTTCAATATGGAATAGTTATTTACTCAGCTTCAACAAATTCACCGTTAATAAGCCTGTAGAAGACATTAGCTTTGATTTTATCGCCATCAACTTTTGCACTTTGAACATCTTTGATGTGATATTCGTAGTTTTTTCGCTCCCACTCTGCCAATACAAGCCAGCATCCAAGCGCACCACGCGCTTTGCTTTCTATCCCTGTGGCAATAGCAATAGATTCCTTACCTTCGACGGTTGCCGCTGACCGATCTCCTGTGTTGGTTGCCGCTGACCGATATCCTGTGTTGGTTGCCGCTGACCGATCTCCTGTGTTGGTTGCCGCTGACCGATCTCCTGTGTTGGTTGCCGCTGACCGATATCCTGTGTTGGTTGCCGCTGACCGATATCCTGTGTTGGTTGCCGCTGTCCGATATCCTGTGT
>Ga0074195_1003995_pt1 | contig 12783 bp, 12 predicted proteins | sample EPASupsiteHSE623_FD_64525 | JGI IMG/M metagenome (GOLD analysis project Ga0074195, IMG submission 64525) | Bioremediated contaminated groundwater from EPA Superfund site, New Mexico - Sample HSE6-23 | ecosystem: Environmental > Aquatic > Deep subsurface > Groundwater > Contaminated ...
TCGGCTTGGGCTCACCCGGATCATAAACCTGCGGGCCTCTGTCCCCCGGCTGTTTTGAATGCTTTCTTTTAGGCATAATTTCATCTCCTATTCACTGGCCTCTGGCCACTAGCACCTATTTGCTCTTTACTTTAGCATTTCATTGTATTAATATAATTATGACTATTAAAAAGGCTTCGCTAGCGCGAAGCGCTGAGTTAGCCTTTTTTATGCTGGGAAGCGGTAGACAGAATATGCTTTCCTGCAGTATAAAATACAGCGAGGTAAGTAGAAATGTGCGTATCTATAGTGTTCGGAGCTAACCTGGCCAGCGGTCGGGTAAGCCAGTTTATTCAGAGGATTGATGAACTCGGCCGGGTATATGAATATGGTATTGCCATAGGACAGGAAAACCTGCTGCCCGGGGCCGGAGAGAAAATCACAACCGCGCTTGCGGAACCACATGTGATCTTCGAGGTCCACGACCTTCCCGAACCGCACTGCGCCTGTGATATCGATGACGATATCCGGATATGCAGCAAGCAGGGCCAAAAAAGCAAGTTCTTCGATTTTATCAGGGAAACTCTTGAGTATGAGGATATACAATCCCTTTCCATACTCTTTTTTCAGGAGGAACTCCCTGATGAACATGAGGCAAGAAAACATCTGGGGACATATGACGATTTTGTTGAGCTGCTGAACAGGTGGAATACCTGGCAGGTGGAAGGGTTTGAACCCACCCGGCGTGCGTATTATATTGCCGACGAAAAGCCGCTGTTCTTTACGTTTATAGATAAAAAACTGTTTTTTGCATAAATCGGCAGCCACACCTCCAATATTATTGTTGGAGGTGTTTGGTTGTTTTTTCTCGTAAAAAGAGGAATTCACCATAAAAAATAGAAATATATAGTAAATACTACTAGATGCAGTTGAATATGTGAACATTATCACTAATACTTCTTTGATTTAAAGAAGGGGAATGATAATGAGAAAAATTGGTATTGAGCGTGTCCATGCAGGGGACAGACTGGCCAAATCTATCTACATCAATAACCGGTTGCTATTAAGCGCCGGAATGTCCCTTACGCCGGAGTTTATCGAAAGGCTCAAAAAGCTGGGGTATTGCGCTGTATACATAAACGACGGCAGAATAGATGATGTTGTCATCGACGACGCCATCTCGGAACAAACCAGGAACCAGGCAGTCCGTTGTATCCGTGAACTTACAGAAGACATCAAACACCACCGAACAATCAAAGTAGTCTCCTTGAAGAAGACCGTTTCAGATATCATAGATGACCTGGTTGACAGCAGGGAAATGATGTTGAGCCTCGCGGATATCCGTTCATTTGACGATTATACTTTTCAGCACTCGATCAATGTTACCATCATCAGTATCATGATCGGAATGGCCATGTATTACACCCAGGATAAATTGCGAGACCTCGGCCTTGGCGTACTGCTTCATGATATCGGGAAAACCCAGGTTCCCTCTGAGATCATCAACAAACCGAGCAGACTCACCGAAGAGGAGTTTGAGGTAGTAAAGAAACACACCTGGCACGGTTTCGAACTTCTCCGCCATAACCCGGAAATCAAGACCACCTCGGCCCATGTAGCGTTGCAGCACCACGAACGGGTTGATGGGACCGGTTATCCGCGGGGATTAACGGGACGAGGGATCCTTGAATTCGCCAGGATCAGCACTATCGCCGATGTGTTCGATGCCCTAAGCAACGACCGCGCCTATCGCAAGAAAATGACCACTAACCAGGTATACCAATTCTTGCTTGAAAAATCGGGGACCTATTTCGACAATGAAATCCTGGATAAGTTTATCCAGAAAATCACATTATACCCACAGGGTACGAAGGTTATATTGAGTGATGGCAGAAGCGGTTTTGTTATTAAGCAGAACCCGTCCGCTCCTAAACAGCCGGTAGTGCGTCTCTTCTGGGATGTGACTGGCAAGGAATTCCCCAAACCGGTCGAAGTCAATCTTATTTGCGAACCATCGCTTAAAATATACGACGTCCTGTAGCAAAACCAAAATAAACAATAGTACATTTGTACATGCCTTCCGGGCACTGACATAGGGTGTGGCCAATGTTATAATAGGAGCAGGAATTTGTGCCCATTATAACAAAGTCGAGGTAACAGTCATGGAACAGGTTATGGCGCCACAAACCCTACCCCGAAGGAATAAATGGATGTATATTAAAGCCGCGGTAATTGGTGCCGTGGTGTTTATTTTTTTGGTGATGCTGTGGTACTATGTGCCAGTACTGGGTAGTAATGAATCTAAATACTGCGCAAGGTGTCACGCCATGGTGCCGGAATACCTCACCTGGCAGGCCTCCAACCATGCCCAGTTCCAGTGTAAGGAATGTCACCGGGAATCGGGGGCGGCTAACTTCCTGAAATACCAGGGACGAATATTTGTTGAAATCATGTTTTACCGGGCCGGCGGGGGAGGAATCAAGTCCCCCATGGAAGACCCGATGCCCAACTCGGTCTGCCTCAAATGTCATTCGGAGAACCGTAAATACAGTCCATCCTCTGATACCGTGGTCCCCCATGAGAAACACCAGGCTCAGGGAATTGCCTGTGTCAGCTGTCATGCCGGAGTGGCTCACGGGCGGATAGTGAAACGGGGGATAACTGCCAAGATTCCGGTAAATGAATGGACAGGTGATGTAGTTAACGAGCAGATGGACTTTAAATATACCACCGCGCGGATGGCTGTTTGCCTTGATTGTCACGGGAAACGCCAGGTGACGGAAAAGTGTTCTGTCTGCCATTCCAGGCAGATCGTTCCCGCAACCCACAAGTCCAGGGATTGGGAGCGCCAGCATGGCCTCTCGGCCCAGACGGATTTCAAACCATGCAACCTATGCCATGTGTATTCCAATAAACAACAGCTGGACCTTACCGCGATAACAGTCAGGGACTACATCAAAAATAACACTTACTGCTTTAACTGCCACCTGCAGAAACCATCAACCCATAAAGACGAGATGTTCAGGGAGGTCCACGGCGAACTGGCCAAGTCCCGCGGACTGGGGAACTGCCTGGGATGCCACGATATAAAAGAAACCAAGCAGGGTAAGGACCGCGGCCCAATCAACAAGGTTTACTGCAATCAATGCCACTGGTTCAATTAAAATTCCGTCTGAAACACTTATACCATAGAGCAAAAACGCTCTATGGTATTTTTATTAAAAATTTCCTGTCATAACTTATGCGTTTATAGGCAACAGCTAAATTAGTGGATAATATAATCTAATTTCAATATGCGCTAATTCATCGAGGAAGGTGTGGTCAATTTGAGTAACGGAAACAAGAATTTGCAGAACACCCAAAATAATCAGGCCAATATGGGGGTTCAGGGCCTGGGGACAACTATACCGGTAATGATGCCGCCGATGCCTTTGGCCATGCCGATGCCAATGCCTGCAGGTATGGTGGCCGGCCCCCCCATAATGGTTCCCACGCCCCCTGTAATGATGCCTCCGGTAATGGCCCCGCCTGTAATGATGCCTCCGGTAATGGCCCCGCCTGTAATGATGCCTCCCGTAATGGCCCCGCCGGTGATGATGCCTCCGGTAATGACCCCACCGGTGATGATGCCGACGCCGCCCATGATGTCTCCGATGATGATGCCGACACCAGGTATGATGATACCGGTTATTATGCCAATGGCGCAGCAGCAGGGCCAAAGAGGGGCGCTGACAGCGAATAACCAGCAGATGCCGCAAGCGAATAACCAGCAGATGCCGCAGATGCAGCAGATGCGGCAGGAACCGGTTTATATCGCCGGCAGCCCGAACAGCTAACAGAAAAAGGAGGGTTCTTCATGCAAGACCAGCAGCAAGGACAGCAGCAGTCTGCCCCGGAAAACACCAACCTTGTGGCCATGTGGGAACAAATGGGCGCTTCGACAGGCAGTTTTTTAGGTAAAACGATCGGCCTTTGGGCCCAGTACGGACTTGACGCCTACCAACAGATGGTAGTCAAACCGCTTCAGCAGTATGGGGCCGCAGATACCTCTCCTCCATCGGAAACAGGAGTGCCTGCCGATATAAGGGAACAAACGTGGCGGGAGATGGGTAAAGAATACGGGGAGACCATGGGCGCTTCTGTGGGAATGGCCATGGACATGATAATAAAATCAATGAAAAACACAGCCGAGGCAACCATACCCGGGTTTGACAGACCGGTCGGGCCGGAGAGCCCTGAGAATAAGAATAGTTAAACCATATTTCAAATCAGTGAGAGCAGATAGCCGGACAAAAGCGTTAATTTTTCTTCCGCCTTTTTCCGTTGTCACGACCCTAGCGTGAGTTTCGGTTTTGTCCGGCTATCTGCTCTCACTAATGAAATGAAGGTATAACAGCTAATTCCGGTTTTCTTAGCACATCCAACGATTTGAGGGGGTCGCCGGGAAACGCTATTAGGTACGGTTTTTTGCCGGGGCAGATGCCCCCCATTTCATGGCCTTTTCCGATAATATCAGCCGAATTGCCGGCGGCCAGGCGCAGAACGGCCAGGTTGTCCAGTCCCGCCATGGAGAAATAGCGCAGCTCATCATGGTAAGAAAAACCGTGTTCGACGTGGTTGGCTCCGGCATCGGTCCCGATGCCCAAAAGCACGCCTCTGGCATGGGCTTCGGCAACTCTCGCCAGCTGCAGGTCAAATGATCTGCGGATTACGTCCATATCGGCTCCCTCGTAAGGCAGATGATTCCTGAAAATCAAATTTCCCAACGGGGCCAGTGTCGGGACCCAGGCAGTACCGGCTGCAGCCATAAGTGCCAGTTGTGCGGAGGCCATGAAATAACCGTGTTCCACGGAATCCACCCCCGCCCGGACCGCCGTTGCCACGGACTGGCCCGAACTGGCATGGGCCATTACTTTAAGCCCTAACCCGTGAGCTTTATCTATAATTGCCCGCAGGTCCGGTGCGGTAAACTGGACAGGACCCACCACACCGAATTCCTTAAAGCTGACGAGGCCCGAAACAACAACTTTCAGCTGGTCAATCCCTTCAGCGTGCAACATTTCAACCTGTTCCGGCGCATCCCGGACGGACCGCACACCCGGTCCGAGGAACGAACCGTACATCCCTTTTTTATAAACCGCCCGTCCGCAGGCCACCACCGCGGGTCCCGGGGTTTCTTCATTTCTGATGGCGTCTCTGACCTGCAGGCCGATATTCATTTTATCACTGCCGTCCCTTACTGCCAAAACCCCGTTCGCCAGATAATCCCAGGCAGCATGGAATGCTTTCTCCATCACGTCACCCAGGCGCTTTTCCCAGTCGTTAATAGCCTGAAAGAGGTTTACACCATTCATGGCCAAATGGACGTGGCAGTCCACGAGACCGGGCATGAGGGTGAGTCCCTTCAGGTTAACCAATTCCAGGTTGTCCAAGGTATTTTCACAAAGGGTCCCGACCGGGATAAGCCGGCTGATGATCCCGCGGCTGATATAAACGGCCAGGCCGCCCGTCAAACCATCGGACACACCGTCCCAGATCAGGTCAGGCATGAGGAGATAATCCCTCTCGGGCGAAATACGGATCAGTTTCATATGCATATAGCTCCTTGCTTGCGGAGGATTTATGTACTTTTAACCAGTATAACATATATTAATTACCCGGTACCATTTCTGTTAGCGTTGACCTTGTTTGATGTGGGACTTAGCAGGACTACGCAGCGGAGCATAAGTCACGAGCGGTTATACCATTCCCCTGCGATCGGGCATTGACAAAAGCAAACAGAAATGGTATCATAGTTTTTGCGTTCGGGATGTGGCTCAGCTTGGTAGAGCGCACGGTTCGGGACCGTGAGGTCGCAGGTTCAAATCCTGTCATCCCGACCATAATGTCAATAAAAACCCACCCAGGGTATCTTGGGTGGGTTTTTTGCACTAAATCTTTTTAAAATTGACTTTCTTTATATCGACGACTTTATCCTGTTCCGCGCCGAATACCGTAAAGGCAATATTGGCTTTGACAGCCCCCTCAGGGACAGGGCCGGTGACAAAGGAAACCGGGGTATAGGAATCAGTCTCCAGGGTATTTAATTTAACGCCTATGGAAGAAGGAAGGCCCACCGGTATACCTTTTTCATTGACAAATGTTATGGTAGTGGCTAAAAACCCGGCATCGGAATTAGTGCTGGCCGCATACATAACCTCATATCTTTGTTCCGGTTTAATCTCGGTTTGAACTGTATGCATAATACCGGACATGGGAGATAAGAAACGGGCCAAATAATTCTTTTTGGCGCCTTCTGTTTCAACTTTGGCTGCTTCAATATCGGCTGAAACGATGTCGGCTTCGCCGAAAATTTTACTCCAACCTTCTTTATTCGGTTTGAAGTATTCTTTTTTCTTCGACTTACTCATTCCGGTAAACATTCTGGCCCAATCTGCTTGGTTAGGTATATTGAAATCTTTTTTGCCCTTGCCAGACATAGTTGTTGTCTCCTTTCAATTAGATTCCGGAGGATAGGAATGCCAGGCCGGCATTCCTATGATATTACATAACCATATAACATAATATTTAAAAACCCCAATGAATGTGACTACTTTCAGGCTCAAAGGGTAATTAGAAGTTAATTATAGCGATGTTCCTGGCGCCCCGCCGGGGAGCTTTATGGTCCAGGGTTTGCCGGATGATGCGGGCCAAATGGGTTGGGTTGGGGTCCTGGAACAGGTTGCGGCCTATCGCGACCCCCCTGGCCCCGGCTTCCACAGCTTCCTCGATCATAACCAGCAGGTCCTTGATTGATGACATTTTGGGTCCGCCGGCAATCACTACCGGAATCTTTACTGCGCCGGTTACCTCGGCAAAGGTCTCTGCCGACCCGGTATAATTGACCTTCACGATATCAGCCCCGACTTCTTCGGCCAACCGGGCAGCATGCCTGATTTTACCCGGGTCATATTCACTCTCCTTGCTGCCGTCCCTGACATACATCATGGCCAGGAGAGGCATACCCCATAATGCGCATTGCTCTGCCACCATGCCCAGGTCTTTAAGCATTTCAGCCTCAAAGGCGGCGCCCAGATTGACATGAATCGAAACGGCGGTGGCGCCCAGGCGGATAGCATGTTCCACCGATGACACCAGTTCCTTCCGGTTAGGTTCCGGCGCCAAAGATGTGGAGGCCGAAAGATGGACAATCAATTCACACCCGTCCGCACCCAGGTAATCGGTAATCTGCCCTACCAGCCCTTTATGCACAACAACGGCGTCAGCCTTCCCCGCCCTGACGAAGCCGGCTATGGCAGGCATGTCTGTTAACCCCTGGACCGGACCGACAGTAACGCCATGGTCCATGGGGGCGATAAAGATGCGGTCAGAATGTTTGAAAAGTCTTTTTAAACGGATGTCTTTTCCTATCAAGTGAAATCCCTCCAACCATACTACTTTACTTTTCAATAATGGTCTCGTTAACCTTAATGCCTACGTGACGCCCGGGCTCACATACATAGGCCAGCAGTTCGTCACCCGGCCGGATCAGGCTGGCGTTCCTGGGCTGGCCATCGGCGCCCATGATCCTGATGTGCCACTCGTCCTGCACGATGACATTGATCTCTTTACCGGCCGCTGTCCCCTTGATTAAGAGCAATGGCCTTACCTCCATCTTGACCCGGCCGACGGTCAGGATGCGGGCCTTTCCGTCAATATTTACACATAAAACCTTACTTCCGGCGGCGAGGTCGCTGAGATACTCGGCGGCGTTATTGGGCATCCAGACATAAGAATGGATGGCCCCGGCATTAACCCTGAAGGGACGGAGGTTCATATATGGGAGATAGTGAGTTTCGGAGCAAACAAAAATCCCGCCCTGGGAAGTTGAACCAACAATCATCCCCTCGTCCGTGGTCATCAGGCCGGTGGTGTCGACACAGGCCCTTAAGCCCATGCCCACATTGCGGACTTCACTGACGGTCAGAGGATGGAGTTCAATGTTTTGCATATCCTGGGCAGAAAGAAATTCACTTACCTTGATGATTTCATGGAAATCCGTGCCGGCAAAAAGTACGCCGTCACTGCCTTTTTCCAGCACGCCGAAAACCGTTGCCATTTCCGCAAAGGTTGTCACCTTTTTCAGGAGAGCAGTTTCACTGTCCTGTAAGCGGGCAATAATCAATTCCAGGGGAATGTTGGTGGGCAGGTCGAAATCGACCAGGACATAGTCATATTTTAAAGCGTCCTGCCACGTCTGCTCCATGGCTTCACGCCCCTCAACGGAAATAAAGACACAGGTTCTGTAACCCTGTTGTTTTGCTGACTGCAGGAGAACCTGATCGGTTGATAAAACTATTTCACCGCTGTTGACGCTGTTGAGGTCTGCCGAATTTTTTACTTCTGTAATCAGTTCCGTTTTCAGGGGATAATGTCCCTCGTGGCGCTGTTTCACGCTTACAACCACTTTTTGGATAGGGGAGTTATTAATGAGTCCCCAGATATCCTGGCGTTCTAAAGATACTTCCCGTCCATCAAACCATACTTCCCGCGCATAATTATTTTTTCTTGATACCTCATCGTTCAATCATATCAACTCCGCAGCCAGATTTTTAAATTGAAAGCGCTCCCATGAGTTTTTATCCATTATCGGTAGAAGACTCCCATCCTCTTAAGGTGGGAGATAAATACCGAAAAAAACGTACAAAATATAGCGAACAAATGTTCTCTTACCTCCTTAAATCTGATATAATGGAAATATCAAGAAGTAAGGAGGTGATAGTGTGATTCGGGCTCTAAAAACGACCTTTCGTACCACCAAAAAAGATTTGAAGCGGCTGTTTGCTTGTAACCGTAACTCTGCTCAGGTTTGGAATGACTGCCTACAGTATGCCAATGAGCATCATTTAAATACAGGCAACTGGATTAATAAATCCGAGTTGCAGCAACTTACCAGGGGCAGATATAACCTACACAGTCAAAGTATCCAGTCAGTCCAGGAAAGATACCTGCAGGCCAGAACAAATGCATGGAAAGCCAAACAACAAGGATATAATCACATACGCTACCCCTATAAAGAGAAAAAGAACTATCCCACCAGGTGGAAAAAAGACGGGTTCATAATTAATCCTGACGGGCGGATAGAGTTAAAAATGTGCTTGTTTAATGGTAAGCGACAACCACCTATCAAAGTTAAAGTGGCTAAATTACCACCAGGGCAGATTAAAGAAATCGAATTAACCTGGGATAGGCAGTTAATGTTAGCCATCAGCTATGAAGATGGTTACCAGCCTCAAGAAAATAATAATGAAGGTATGGCCGCCATTGACCTGGGAGAAATTCACGGTATTGCGGGTTTTGCTGAGAACGGCCATTCCATCATCATCACCTCCAGGAAACTCCGTTCTTTAAAACGCCTGCGCAACAAAAAAACCGGTGATCTGCAAAATAAGATAAGCAGGTGCCAAAAAGGCTCAAGGCGCTATAAAAAGCTCCGTCGGGCCATGGCCAAAACCTCCCGGAAAACAGAGAGACAGCAGAGAGACATCTTACATAAAACAAGCTACAAGTTCGTTAAGTGGGCTGAAGCGAATAAGGTTAACCAGGTAATTGCAGGTGACGTAGAAGGTGTCCAGCGAGAAACTAAGGCCCATAAGAAAAACCCAAGAAGAAGACAGAAAAACCGTATGACAAACCAAAAACTGAGCCAGTGGCCTTTTGGTCTTTTGCTCACATATCTGGCCTACAAACTCCAATTCAAGGGAATAGCCTTAACCAAAACTGATGAATCTTATACCTCTCAGACATGCCCTGTCTGTAACCGGAAAAAGAAAGTTTCCGGCAGGACATTCCGGTGCTATTGTGGTTACACCGAACATCGGGATATTCATGGAGCCAAAAATATTTTGGCCAAATATAAATATGGAGCCATCAAAGACCTGGGCATAAAACAAACAAAAGTTACGTATCTACGGCCCGCCGTTTAAGCGGAAAGTAGTAGAAGCCCTGTTCCGGGCCTAGAGGGATTCAGAACCCTCCTGTTGTCGGGAGAGACGATGACTGGTCAGACACTCTTCGCGGGTGATGTTGCTCATAACGGGTAACCGTTCTGGTCAATCATTAGTCTTGCTCCCTGAAGCCCCCACCTCAAATCTTCAAGGAAGGTGGGGGAGGTTCACGGAAACTTTCCTTATATATTATTCTTTTATTAGTTTTTACGTGCTTGAAAATATCGGTGAAAAGCTGCCTGAAAAGAGGCCGCCTTTCACCATTCTTTATGTCAAGGAATATTTTAAATTGGAGCATAGTAATTTAATTTTTCATCAGGAGGAGGAAGAAAATGTCTGACAGAGAGGACTCGGCGGCAGGCTTGTTCGCTGAAGCGGTCAACCTGCACAACCGTGGGATAGACGGCGATAAAGGGGCGGTTAAAAAAGCCCATGAGATGTTCAAAAAAATAAGCGCCGCCAATCCCGGGGACTATTTGGCCGCAGCTTATTTAGGAAGCGTTACAACCATGTTGGGCCGGGATGAAATTGACCCCAACAAGAGATTCAAACTGGCTTTGAGAGGCCTGAAACTACTGGACCAAGCTGTGGCCCAGGAATCCGAAAATATCGAGATCCGTACACTGCGGGGCTTGGTATGTTACAACCTGCCCGACTTGTATTTCCATCGTCTCACTACGGCAGTGGAAGACTTTTGTGTTCTGGTATCCCGGTACGAGAAAAAAAAGAACTCTTTCTCCCGGGAATTGTATTGGAAAATCCTTTATAACCTGGGGTCGGCATATAAAAGCCTTGAACGCAGCGAGGAATCGGCATCAACATGGCGTAAACTCCTGTCTGTAACCACGGATCCCACATATAAGGAACTCCTGTTACAGGAAGGTTTTAAAGTGGAAACCGAACCGGACAAAAAAAGATCCCGGCGTTTACGATTTCGGTGATAGCACCATCGGGAGGAGAGAAGAAACAATGTTCAGAAAAGAAGGCCCAGCTCGGGGAGATATTTTAGCCGAAGCAGTAAACCTGCATAATCAGGGGATAGACGGCGATCAAGAAGCGGTGAAAAAAGCCCATGAGATGTTTAAAAAAATTTGCGCCGATAATCCCGCAGACCATTTGGCCGTAGCATATTTAGGCAGCGCTACAACCTTATTGGGCCGGGATGAAACTGATCTCGATAAAAGATTCAAACTGGCTATGGAAGGTCTGAAACTACTGGACCACGCTGTTTCCCAGGAGTCCGAAAATACCGAGATCCGCATCCTGCGGGGCATGGTATGTTACAACCTGCCCGACATGTATTTCCATCGTCTTACTACGGCAGTAGAAGACTTTTGTTTTCTGGTATCCCGGTACAAGAAAAGAAAGAAAATATTCTCCCGGGAATTATATTGGAAAATCCTATTTAACCTGGGTTCAGCATATAAAAGCCTTGGACGCAAAGAGGAATCGGAAGCGACATGGCGCAAACTCCTGTCCGCGACCACGGATCCTGAATATAAGGAGCTGCTCAGGCAGGAAGGATTCAATGTTCCTTATTCATACTTTTCATATAAAGAAAAAACGGAGACCCGTTCATCCGTCGATAAACCGTTAGAAGAAGCCAGGGAAATGCACCGCCGCGCCTCGACCGGAGATAAGGATGCCGCCCAGCAGGCCATGGCCTATTTCGAAAAGGCCCATAAGCAAAATCCCCGTAACCACCTGACCCTGGCTTATTATGCCGACTGCCTTTCTATTGTGGGCCGGGAATCCGCCGATCATGCCCTGTTATTCGGCAATGCCATCAGAGCCATGATAGACCTGGACAAAGCCGCCAACAGCAGCCCGGAAAATGTCGACATCAGGCTGCTCAGGGCCAATCACAGTTACAGGCTGCCCGAGGCTTTCTTCCGGCGCTCGGCTACGGCGATGGGGGATTATGAGTATTTAATCCAGCGGTATGAACAGGACGACAGTATTTTTTCAAAGGAAACCTGCCTCCGGATCATGGAAAACCTGGGCGAGGTTTATCAACGCCTGGAAATGGAGGAGGAAGCCAAAGATATCTGGAATAAACTCCTGTCGATGACCGATGATCCAAAATACCGGGATCTGCTGCAAAAGACCAACGAAGAAACCGGCTTTGATCCTGTTAAGGCACGTTCCATGACATGGAAACAGGCTCTGCAGGAAGGTATCCGGCTGCACGACCTGGGAGTGGCCGGCAATAAAAAAGCAGCCCGAATAGCCCTCCAATTACTGCGCGGGGTGTATAAAGCCCATCCGCGCAACCCGGTGGTGGAAGGTTACTATGGCAGCAGCCTGGCTTTGGCAGGAAGGGATTCCCGGGACCCCAGCGTGATGTTCGCCAACGGCATCAAAGGCCTCAAACTTGTTAAAACGGCGGTGGCCCGTGACCCCAACAACCCCTACCTGAGGATCCTGCGCGGCTATCTGGCTTACAGCCTGCCGGAAAATTTCTTCCACTTAAGTCAAACGGCGATCGAAGACTTCCGATTTTTGTTAAAGAGTTATGAGAGTAACCAAGGCATTTTTTCAAAGGAATTATACTGGCAGATCCATTATGATCTGGGTGCGGCTTACCGGCGGATCGGGGATAACACGAAGGCCCGGAAGGTATGGGCCATACTCCTGAAGGAGTCCCCAGACCCTAAATACAGGAACCTGGTTGAAAGTATGGGAGGATGAATGAGATGACAATTATCGATGCGCATGCCCACATTTCCGAGACCGATTACGGTAATCTCGGAATTTACCTGGAAAAATTAAAAGAGGCCGGTATCCCCAAAGGGGTTGTGGTGCCGGGCGGAACGTT
>Ga0074195_1003997_pt1 | contig 12779 bp, 11 predicted proteins | sample EPASupsiteHSE623_FD_64525 | JGI IMG/M metagenome (GOLD analysis project Ga0074195, IMG submission 64525) | Bioremediated contaminated groundwater from EPA Superfund site, New Mexico - Sample HSE6-23 | ecosystem: Environmental > Aquatic > Deep subsurface > Groundwater > Contaminated ...
TCTTCCCAGTCGGGAAGGGCGCTTTTCCTATCTGATTACCTTTCGGTTAGAGGGATGTATTCCTTCCGGGATACGACGCTCTTATAAGCCGGTCTCATGATGGCTTTGACACTCACCAGTTCTTCTATCCTGTGGGCGCACCATCCCGCAATACGTGAGATGGCAAAAAGAGGGGTGCAGAGTTCCAGCGGGATATCCAGCATGCTATAAACAAAGCCTGAGTAAAAATCGACATTAATGCAAAGGTCTTTGTTTGAATTTCTTACCCGCGCAAATACTTTGGGGGCCAATTCTTCCACGGCGAGGTAAAGGTTAAATTCATTCACCAGTTCCTTTTCCCGGGCCAGATCCAGCGCTTTCTGCCGCAGCAGGACAGCTCTCGGGTCCGAGAGAGTATAGATGGCATGCCCAAGGCCGTAAATAAGTCCTGACCGGTCGAAGGCTTCACGATTAAGAATTTTCTCCAGATACCACTCAATTTCTTGCAGGTCTTTCCAGTCGGAGATGTTTTCCTTGATGTTTTTCATCATCTGGACAACTTTGATGTTGGCTCCGCCGTGCCTGGGCCCTTTAAGCGACCCTATAGCGGCGGCAATGGCTGAATAGGTATCCGTTCCGGACGAAGTAACTACACGGGCCGCAAAAGCTGAGTTGTTGCCACCTCCGTGTTCGGCATGCAGGACCAGTGAAAGGTCGAGCAGGTCGGCTTCAGTTTTGGTAAATTCACCGTTCTGCCTGATCATCCTGAGGAGATTTTCTGCTGTATCAAGATCCGGGTCCGGTTTGTGAATGAAGAGGCTTTGTCCTTGATGGTAGTAGCCCATGGCCTGATATCCGTAGGCAACCAGGGTGGGGAAACGCGCAATCATCTCAACACTCTGTCTGAGTACGTTTTTTATTTTGATATCATCCGGATTGTTATCGAAGGAATAGAAGGTTAGAACTGTCCTGGCAAGTTTGTTCATAATGTCCTTGCTGGGGGCTTTAAGAATCATATCCCTCATAAAACCGTCGGGCAGTATTCTCATGTAGCCCAGCATCTTTTTGAACTTCTCAAGATTTCCGGCATTGGGCAGTTCCCCGAAAAGCAGGAGGTAACAAACCTCCTCAAATCCGCGCCTGTTTTCTTTCTGAAAACCGCTGACAATATCATGGACGTTGATACCCCTATATGTAAGCCTGCCCTCAACGGGAATTTTCTCGCCCTCATCGACAATATACCCGTGTACCTCGCCGATTTCGGTAAGGCCTACCAATACACCTGTACCGTTGCTGTTCCTCAGACCCTTTTTAACATCGTACTTTTTATAAAAGTCGGTGTTAATTTTATTGTTTATTTTAACTACTGTCGCCAGGTCATTAATAAAATCCTCAAAATTTAGCTCAGACATAAATACCCCCATATAATTACAAATATCTCCATATAGTACAAATTGCCCATAAACTACCGGGTATTCATATGATTCGGTTTAGTGGCTCATTAATCCTTCCTGAAGACCAACATTCACCTGATATTATTTAATACCTGAAATGGAACTTGTTGGAGCGAATTATAGTTCGCTATGAGAAAACAACTCCACCGGGAGTATGCAAACTGGCGCGGGAAAAATTAATTCTCCGATTTACGGCGCGGCATATAGCTGCGCCTTTATTAATGTTACATATGTAAAATAGTTTTCTTGCCAAAGGAGTTTCCGGGTGCTATAATAATTTACAAGTGTAACATATTTACGTATGTAACATATTTACATGTGTAAAGTTACTCGTAGATATCAAAAGGGGATGAGCCAGACGTGAAATCCGGTAAGAAAAGGGGCAGACCGCGAAAGATCAGGCCATATCAGGAATTCAGCGAGCTGTTTCCGCAAATCATGGTGCAGATGGGTCCCAAAATTTACGGCGAATCGGACGTTACAGCCCAGCAGTTCAGGGTCCTTAGGGTCATCGGCAGGGGACCTATAACGGTAGGCGAAATTTCCGCCCATATTAACAGCAAGCTGTCTGCAGCCGCCCGGCTCCTGCGCAGGCTGGAAGTCAAGGGCTGGATTGTCAAAAGGCAGGACGAAAACGACAGGCGGGTGTTTTGGCTTGCGCTGACACCGGACGGCCGAAAATTGATGGAGGACCTCGAAACAAGAAGGGACCGGGTTATCAAGGAGATGTTTGACAGGCTCTCCGCTGAAGAACAGGAGATTATAGTAAAAGGGATAAACCTGCTGCTTAAATCCCTGGCTGAGGGAAACAATAAAATAAAATAAGCCAGACAAAAAAATAAAAGGCATCCAACAAGGAGGACTACTTAATGCAGAATGACCGTTTCTTAAAAGCCTGCCGGAGGGAACAAGTGGATTGTACACCTGTCTGGCTGATGCGCCAGGCCGGGCGGTATATGGCCGAGTACATGGAGATCAGGACTAAGTATGATTTTCTGACCATGTGCAAAACACCCGAACTGGCTACCGAAGTAACGCTGCAGCCTATCAACAGGTTGGGCGTTGACGCCGCTATCCTTTTTGCCGATATCCTTCTACCTCTCGAAGGGATGGGTATCAACCTGGCCTTCGCTAAAAATGAGGGCCCGGTGATCTCCAATCCGGTAAGGAGGATCCAGGATGTTGAAAATATCCGCATCCTTGAGGCCGAAGAGGCCACGCCATATGTGATGGAAGCAATCAGGATGATCAGGAAAGAGCTTGCCGGCCGGGCGCCTTTGATCGGCTTCTCGGGAGCGCCCTTTACCATAGCCAGCTATATCATCGAAGGCGGCGGTTCAAAGGAATATAAAAACTGCAAGACCATGATGTTCGGGGCCCCCGAGGTGTGGGACGCCCTGATGGAGAAGATCTCCGAAGTCCTCCTCAGATACCTGAAGGCCCAGATCAAGGCGGGAGCCCAGGCTGTGCAGATGTTTGATTCCTGGGTGGGCGCCCTGTCTCCCGACGACTACGAGAGATATGTTTTGCCTTACTCCAGGTATGTCCTCAGCGGCCTGAAAGATGAAGGAGTGCCGGTCATCCATTTTGCCAACAACGCTTCTGCCATGCTGGAATTAGTAGTCCGGGCCGGTGGAGACGTAATCGGTATCGACTGGCGGATCAACCTGGATGAAGCCTGGAGGAGAATTGGTTACGACAGGGCTGTTCAGGGCAACCTCGACCCCTTCACCCTGTTTGCTCCCCCTAGACTTATTGAGGAAAAAGTGAAAAGAATTCTGGAAATGGCCGAAAACAGGCCCGGACACATCTTTAACCTGGGGCACGGGATCAACAAGGAAACTCCGGTGGAGAACGTTATGGCCATGGTTGAGGCAGTGCATAAATACAGCCGTCGTTAGGAGGAATGTCCCTTGAATTCCAAACCCATAGGCGTATTGCTGCTTGGTTTTGGAGGGGCCGATTCCCCCGAAGCCATTGAACCCTTTATGAAAAACCTTATGGGCGGACGGGTGCCGCCGCCCGCCCTCGTTGAAAAAATAAAGGCCAGATACGGTCTAATCGGGGGTAAGTCCCCGCTGCCGGATATCACCGCGCAGCAGGCCGCAGAGCTGCATGGATCCCTCAATGCCAGGGGGAATAGTTATGAAGTGGCAGTGGGGATGCGGTACTGGCGCCCTTTTATTGCAGATGGAGTCATGAATCTCATGGCCAAAGGCGTTGCAGAAATTATTTCAGTGAGCCTGGCGCCTTTTTACTCCCGGGTCAGCACCGGGGCTTACGAAGAAGAACTCAACAGGGTAATTGACTCTGTTCAGGGACATAAACCTCGGGTTTTAAATACCGGGCCTTTTTATGATAATCCCCTGTTTATCGACGCTGTTGCGGAAAAGGTTACCGCCGGTCTGGGAGATTTTCCGGAGGACCGTCGCCAAGGGGTGCAGGTGATTTTCAGCGCTCACTCCCTGCCGGTCTCCTATATAGAAAACGGCGACCCTTATGCGGAACAGTTCAGGTTTACTGTTGACCGGATCGTCGCAAAGCTGGCCCTGGAAAACCGGCATACCGCTTACCAGAGCAGAGGCGGAGGCCAGGGTGACTGGCTGGGGCCGATGGTGGAAGAAGTAATGGATAAGCTAAAAGGACGGGGCCTTTCAGATGTGCTGGTGGTCCCGGTGGGATTTGTTTCCGACCATATCGAAACCCTTTACGACATTGATATTGCGCAGAGAGATCATGCCTCTGCACTTGGTCTGAATTTCCACCGGACAGCTTCCCTGAATACTTCGGGATTGTTTATCCGCGCGCTGGCGGCCCATGTATCCGGTGAGCATAAATAAAGTAACTGCAAAGGGGTGGTTATGATGAAAAAAGTAGTTGTTATTGGTGGAGGGATCACCGGCCTGTCAGCCGCATATGCCCTGCAGCAGGCCAAGGATTCCGGCGAGCAGGTGGATTACCTGCTGATAGAAAAGGATGAGCGCCTGGGTGGTAAGATCTGGACGGAAAAGATTGACGGCTATACTGTCGAAGGCGGCCCCGACTGTTTCCTGTCCGAAAAGCCATGGGTAAGCCAGATGGCTCAGAAACTCCAGATTCAGGACAGAATTATGGGCAGCAACGAATCGAGCAAAACAACCTACGTATATGCTGACGGGAGGCTAAATCAGCTTCCTGACGGACTTATGGGCCTTGTCCCCACAAAGATTATTCCGTTCGCTTTAAGCCCGCTGATTTCATGGCCGGGAAAAATCCGGATGGCTCTTGACCTCATTATTCCTCCCAAGAAGACAGGAGAAGATGAGACTCTGGGCAGTTTCGTTACCAGACGACTCGGTAAAGAAGCCCTGGATAAGATAGCCGAGCCCCTTATCGGCGGGATTCATGCCGGGGACCCGGAACAGATGAGCCTGAATGCCAGTTTTCCCAGGTTTATTCAAATGGAGCAGAATTACGGAAGTCTGATTAAGGCTATGCTGATCGCCCGCAAAAATGCTCCCAAACCCCAGGCTGCCAAGCCGGGGACCGTAAAAAAGACATTCTTCATGACTTTTATTGGCGGGATGGGAGAGCTGACAGAGGCGATTATCTCTATCCTTGACAAAGGAAAAATCCTGACCGGGAAGACTGTGACCAGGCTCGAAAAAAAACCGGACGGGGAGTATCTCGTACATGTTGAGGGTATGGAGCCGATAGAAGCGGATGCGGTGATAATTACAGCTCCTGCCAATGAAGCGGCCGCAATCGTCAGCAGTATGGACAAAACCATGGCCGAAAACCTGGCCCAGATTCCCCAGGCTACATCAGCAACTGTTAATCTTGCCTTTAAACGTTCAGATATCCATAAGCCTATCGATGCCTTCGGATTTATTGTGCCCATTGCCGAGAAGAGAAAAATCAAGGCCACCACTTATAGTTCAACCAAATGGAATTACCGTACCCCGGGCGATGACTATGTATTGATGAGGTCATTTGTAGGGGGCGCCACCAACCAGGAATTGGTTTTTCAGGATGATCAGGAAATGCTGGAAATGGTCCTGGGGGAACTCCGCGACATTATAGGCCTGACAGCCAGGCCGGTGATGCACCGGATTTACCGGTGGATTAAGGGCATGCCGCAGTATACCGTTGGCCACCTGAAAAGGGTCGAAACTATCGAAAACAGGGCGGCTGCCAACCCGGGCATCTATGTTGTCGGCGGTTCCTACAAGGGTGTGGGCGTAGGAGACTGCATCAATGTAGGCGCCCAGGCGGCTCAACAGGCTGTTGCCTATGTAAAAGAATTCGTTGCAGAAAAAGTAGAAACCAAAACAGAACAGAAGGTCACAGCTTAGTTCAAAGAATATGCTTGTTGGCAAATACCTAAGGTAAAGGCACGGGTATAAATGTTTCCTCCGCTCTGGGCGGAATCTCAATCGGCAACCACTCCCGCACGTTGTGCTAGCGGATCGTGGGCCGATTGGTGATTCAAGCCCCGCTCCGGAAACATTTATACCCGTGCCTCTCTTTTCTTAATTTGTCACCCTGTTGCCGCCTCAATCCTATAGCTAGTGCCTCTTCCGGTGACGTTGACCTTGTTTTATGCGGGATTAAGCGGGGGAATGGTATAATAAGCGAGTGACATTGCGTAGCAAGTTAGTCCTGCTATACGAATGCCTGTGGATAAAGGTATGGCCGCTCCCGATACTGCTACTGTAATATGCGGAACAGACCTTTATCCACAGGTATTCGTATTAGCAGGACTACGCAGCGAAGCATTAGTCACGAGCGTTTATACCATTCCCCCGCTAAACGGCAAAAAGCAAGGTCAACGTTCCCAGAAGGGGCACTAGTATCCTATGTATTCCTATAATAAACAATAAAGACTGCCCAAGTTGAGGGCAGTCCCTAATTAATAAACAAAAAGGAGAGGCAGTTAACCAGAAAAAACCGTAAATGCAGCTAGGAGTCGTGACAAACCCTTATACCAAGGAAGAAAATGCTTCTTTAACTATGCTCTCAACGTCTAAATCCTGATGAGAATCTACCCGTCCTGCGCCGGTCTTGATCATGCAGGCCAGGTACTCGATATTTCCCTCCGGCCCCTTGATCGGCGAATATGTAAGACCGGTTGTTTTAAATCCCAGCAGGCCGGCAGCATTGATGACTTTATGAATTACTTCTACATGGGTTTCGGGTTCCCTGACTACGCCCTTTTTGCCTACTTTTTCCCGGCCGGCCTCAAACTGCGGCTTAATCAGGGTAATCAACAGTCCCCCGTCAGGAAGAATTTCAGTTATTTTGGGGAGCACCTTTTCCAGCGAAATAAATGCTACATCGGCTGTGATAATATCCGGGGCTTCCTTGATCTTTGCCGGCTCCAGATACCTGATATTGTTTTTTTCCAGGTTGATCACCCTGTCATCCTGCCGCAGCTTCCAATCCAGCTGCCCATAGCCGACATCTATGGCATAAACCCTGGCCGCCCCATGCTGTAACGCGCAGTCCGTAAATCCACCTGTCGAGGCCCCGATATCTACCATGACCTTGCCCCGCAAGTCAAAACCAAATCTCTTGATGGCTTGCTCCAGTTTTAATCCCCCGCGCGAGACGTACGGTACTGCCGGTTTTATCACTTCAACTGCGGCATCGGCCGGTACGTCGGCACCCGGTTTGTCAACCAGTTTTCCATTAACCCTGATCACACCTGCCATAATTGAAGTTTTGGCCTTTTCCCTTGAAGGGAAAAGGCCTTTTTCAACCAGCAGTATGTCAAGTCTCAATTTACCCGGCATTTTGATGACACCTCTACCGTGTGGCAATCTTAATAGATTTCCTTTTTCCTTTTTTCTGGACCGTGGCTGCCCCAATCATCCGGCCTACCTCGGCAACGATATGCTCGCTGGTCAGGCCGTATTTTTCTCTCAGTTTGGCCGGGGTTCCATGGCATACAAACTCATCGGTAATTCCCAGGCACTTAACCTGAACAGAAATTTTGCGGCTGTTGAAAAGTTCCAGCACACCGCTGCCAAATCCTCCCGGCAGGACGTTTTCCTCTAATGTAATAACCTTTTGGGTATTTTGGGCACTGTTAATAAAGCAGATATCATCCAGGGGTTTTATAAACCGGGCGTTAATAACTGTCGCCTCAACCCCCATGCCCTCCAGAATTTGCGCGGCTTCGAGCGCAGTATATACCAAGGGCCCGACCGCAGCGATAGTAACATCCTTGCCCTCCCTCAAAACCTCAGCTTTGCCGTGGGGAATAGGATCCAGTTCTTTATCCATGCCAACTCCGATGCCGGCGCCGCGGGGATACCTGACAGCTACCGGACCTGCCGACTCAACAGCTGTTTTCAGCATCTGTCTAAGTTCCTTCTCATCTTTGGGAGCCATTATCGTCATCCCCGGAATATGACGCAGGAAAGCAATATCAAATACCCCCTGGTGGGTTTCGCCATCTTCACCTATCAGACCGGCCCGGTCAATGGCAAAAACCACGTGCAGCCCCTGCAGAGCCACATCATGCAGAATCTGGTCGTAAGCTCTCTGCAAAAAGGTTGAGTAAATAGCAACAACCGGGATGTAACCGCTGACGGCCAGTCCTGCTGCCATTGTAACGGCGTGCTGCTCGGCAATGCCTACATCAAAAAACCGGTTTGGAAATTTTTCTCTGAAGCGGGTCAGACCCGTACCTGTGGGCATGGCCGCCGTAATGGCCAAAATCCGGTCATCAGCGGCTGCTATCTCACAAATAGTCCTGCTGAAAACCTCAGTATATGTAAGCTTCCCCTGACTGGCCGCGATACCGGTTGTAATATCAAAAGGACCTATACCATGGAATTTATCGGGATTTTCTTCAGCGGGCCGGTATCCTTTGCCCTTCCGGGTAATAACATGGACCAACACAGGTCCGGGGCTGTTTTTGGCCCTCTGCAGCACAGTCCTGGTAAGAGCGATGTCATGACCATTAATCGGCCCAAGGTATGTAAAGCCAAGTTCCTCAAAGATCATGCCCGGTACCACCAGGTATTTAAAGCTGTCCTTGATCCTTTCCACTGCTTTGACCACAGTTGTTCCTATAGCCGGAAGCTTCTTCAGCAAAAGCTCCATTTCTTCTTTATGTTTATAATACTTGGGATCGGTCCGCATACGGCTGAGGTAGCCGGCCAACGCGCCAACGTTTTCCGAAATAGACATTTCATTATCGTTGAGGATTACAATCAGGTTAGTGCCTACATGACCGGCATGGTTTAAGGCTTCAAAAGCCATCCCCCCTGTCATGGCCCCATCACCGATCACGGCCACAATGTTGTTTTTCTCACCTTTAAGGTCCCTGGCCAGGGCCAGTCCCAGGGCAGCCGAAATAGAAGTGCTGGAGTGACCGGTATCAAAAGGGTCACATGCGCTTTCACTGCGTTTGGGGAACCCGCTCAGACCCCCGTACTGCCTGAGAGTACAAAAATCGTCGCGCCTGCCGGTAATAATTTTATGGATGTAAGATTGGTGCCCAACATCCCAAATAATCTTATCGCCGGGACAATCAAAAAGGCTGTGCAGAGCAAGGGTCAGTTCGACGACTCCTAAATTGGGCGCCAGGTGCCCCCCGGTTACGGATACGGTATTTATTAAGAGATCCCTGATCTCATCTGCCAGTTGGTATAGCTCCTCAATCGAGAATCTTTTTAAGTCCGCAGGGCTTTGTACTTTGTTTAATAAGGGGGTATCCACTGAAATCACCTTCTTTTTTCCCTGCCTTTGCGTTGGCTGCCGGTGAAAATTTTCAGGCCGCTGACATGCTCAAACCACTCCAGGCTGCGACCAACCAAGTATACTATCTTCTCAGATTCTCCAAGAGCTGTCCTTTTGCCGGCTGCTTTACCGCCAACAGTCAAAGAGGCTACCAGTCCTGTCATAATCATGCTGAATACAGACTCATAAGTAGTCCACTGGGACCTGGAAGCTACAATCTGAAAAACAATAGCGGCCCCCAAGGCTCCGCTGACGGTCCCACAGATGTCACCTACCACATCGTTACAGAAGCTGGCGACTTTATCTGCATTTCTGATGATCAGGATAGACTGGGCCGCCCCGCTAAGACGCTTAGTGGCTTTAGCGTGAAACGGTTTCTCTCCGGCAACGGTAGTGGCTGTGCCAATCATATCAAAAATAATTCCAATAATAATTACAAGCAGCAAAAAAGAAAAAGAGAGAATAAGCAGTTGGAGTTTTGGCAAAACTATTTCAGAAAAAAAGCTAAAAAAAACGGCCGTAAAAAACGCCCCGGTCCCTGTAACTACAGCGAATTTCAGGGAGCTAGGCTTATTATTACCCAAATATTTTCACCTCATACAAATCATGGCCAGTCACCAGTTGACAAATATCAACTGGCAACTGACAACTGGCAACTGTCAACTAATTTATGTAAGTAGATGGCGGCATGTTGAGTAAATGTTGTGGCTTAGGTCCAGCTGGTTTTCCCATTTATAACCGTCACGTTACCGTGCCGGCGGTTTCCCTTTATGATAAATCCGTACCGTCGCCGGATACAGGGCTGGATTACCACTTAGTCCACACTTTAATCCCCAACATGCCTTAGATAACTAAACAGCCTAGGAGTTTTCCTCAACAGAACTGGAAGCACCTCTAGCCTCTTTTGCAGTGGTGGTTTCAAACAGCGGGTTCTTCCAGCGCGGGCCCGCGCTCTTGACCCGAATAGCCCGTTATCCACCAGCACCACTCAAGGCAGGCTACACTGCATCAAACACTCTGCCGTAGCAAAGCATCATATGCAGGTTTACCCCGGGACAAAACCGATTCTCACTCCGCCGGTTTTATACCCCGGACCTCCACGGGAGCTGGGTCAACGCCTACATGCCATTGTAGATCGCCCTTCCCCCTTACTCCCAGCACCGACCCCCGACTGGGCGTCGGCAGCCGGCACCAGGAACTTCATTGATATGCCCTTTGACGGATTTTTAGGCCCGCCTTCAAAGTGGCAGTTCCGACTAGGATACTGCGCCATCCACTATTAACATAAGTGAAAAAAATGTTTTCTTATGAAATTGCGATTGTTATTATATCATATTATAAATTATTATTCAATTCGACGGGAAATCCCTTTAGGCTAGGATTTGTTTCAATTATACCGTTATGGAGAATGGAATAATTAATGCTGAACGAGTCTTTTTAAGAGTCGTTATAGCTACCTGTACATCAAAAATGAGATAGTGAACCCCAGCAGCGCTCCGGCGATGACCTCCTTGGGAGTATGTCCCAAAATTTCCCGGATTCTTAACGGCGGAACCCTTCTCCCCCGGGACAGGCCATGCAGGATCTCATTAATAATTTTGGCCTGAGTGCCCACTGCCTGCCTCACACCTGCCGCGTCATACATAACTATGAGAGCGATAACTGATGCCAGTGCAAACTCACCGGAGGCAAAACCGCGTTCCATACCGATACCCCAAGTCACGGCGCTGACCAGAGCGGCATGACCACTGGGCATACCGCCGCTGCTGACAAGTCTGTTCAGGTCAAAGTCACCTTCCCGCAGAAACGCCAGCATACATTTGATAATTTGGGCCAATACCCAGGACAAGACTGCCGAAATCAGGGTTTTGTTATCCAGAAGTCCGTCTATGACCGCATCCAAAAAATATTCCTCCGGTTTCCGGAACTCAGCTTTCTCTTTCAAGTAAATAACCGGCAATATAGCGTAAAATATCAGCCTCTTCTGCAAATTGTGCAAGTGCGCCGACAGCCTTGCTCACACTCTCCCGGGCCAGCTTCTTGGAGCGCTCCATGCTGTATAGGGCTGGGAATGTACTCTTCTTTTTCCTCGCATCGCTGCCGACCGTCTTGCCCAGTTTTACGGAATCCCCTTCCACATCCAGGATATCATCGGTAATCTGAAAAGCCAGCCCAAGGTTTTCCGCGTACTGTGTTAGACAATCAAGTTGTTGAGGGCTGCATCCGCCCATTAAGGCCCCACATCGTACAGAGGCGCGGAAGAGGGCGCCCGTTTTATGTTCATGAATATAGTTCAGCACTTCTTTGTCAACTAGTTTATTCTCTGATTGAATATCTACTACCTGACCGCCTATCATCCCTTTTGAACCCCCTGCAGCGGCTATTTCTCTGATAACTTCGACGCCAATACGGGGGGATATGTTCCCCTGCAATACATTGGAGGCAATCAAGTCAAAGGCCAGGGTAAGCAGTGCATCACCGGTCAAAACAGCTATGGCTTCTCCGTATACCTTATGGTTTGTAAGCTTTCCTCTCCTGAAATCATCATTATCCATGGCGGGAAGATCGTCGTGTACCAGGGAATATGTGTGTAACAATTCGAGCGCACAGGCTGTGGGCAGGAGTTCATCCGCCCTGCCATGAACAGCTTCCGCCGCGGCGAGGAACAGGATAGGCCGCAGCCTTTTCCCTCCGGCAAAAACACTGTATCTCATGGCTTCATGGAGCTGGCCGGGAGTTTCGTCGATCCCCGGAAGGTAACGATCAAGGGCTTCGTTAACGATGCTGACTTTATCATTTATTTCCCTCTTCAGGGTCTTTTTATTCATTGCGGGCCTCCGCAATATCTGCAGGTTTCAAGATAATTTGCCCGTTTTCCGAACAGAGCAGCAGATCTATCTTTTTTTCCGCCTGCTCAAGTTTTTTGGCACATATCCTGGACAGGCAGATACCCCGTTCGAATTTAGCCAACGCCTCGTCGAGGCTTAAATTGCCCTCCTCCATCAGGCGGACAATCGACTCAAGTTCTCCCAAGGCCTCCTCAAAGGCCGGTTCACCAAGATCAGCTTTTTTCCTGGCCATATGCGCCCTCCTTTACGTGCCGGACCGAACAATCAACGGACCCGTCTGCCATAATAATCTCCACTTTATCCCCGGGGTTTACCTGCCTGACTGCCCTGAGAACCGTTCCCCCGCTGTCCCTGCAAATAGTATAACCCCTGCTCAGGGTTGCCATAGGACTAAGGTCGTCAAGCCTGGACATCTGAAGGGCCAGGCTGTTTCTTTTGCCGTTAAGCTGATTGATCATAGCTTGCCCAAGTCTCCTGCTTAAATAGTCCACATCCTGGGACTTCCTGTATAACTCATCCCTGGGCCGCTTTAAAAACCTGCTTGCGGCAGCCCGGTTGGCCCGCTCCCGCAGGTTGGATATATAGTTTCTGGCTCCCAGGATAAGCCGTTTGGTTATATTGTCAACATGTTTCTGCAATTCAACACAGTCGGGCACCACCAATTCGCCTGCTGCCGACGGTGTGGGAGCCCGCAGGTCCGCCACAAAATCAGCGATGGTGAAATCCGCTTCATGGCCCACCCCCCAAACCACCCGAACCCCCCCTT
>Ga0074195_1003998_pt1 | contig 12776 bp, 11 predicted proteins | sample EPASupsiteHSE623_FD_64525 | JGI IMG/M metagenome (GOLD analysis project Ga0074195, IMG submission 64525) | Bioremediated contaminated groundwater from EPA Superfund site, New Mexico - Sample HSE6-23 | ecosystem: Environmental > Aquatic > Deep subsurface > Groundwater > Contaminated ...
ATGCCCTAAAAAATAATGCAATGAATACTTACTCTGAAAAGCAAATTCAACTAAATAAATATCACTAAATCTATTAGCCCCAAGCTGCATTGATTGTGTAATAGCATATCCAGAACCCTTTGGACCAATATATTCAAAAGTGTATTTATTATACATAAAACGTACTTCGCCTTTAGAACCTAAAATATCCCGGCCATCAGCATAATATTCCAAAATAGGGCAATTGGAGATGGAGCGTGATTTTTTAAAAAAAGTCTCAAAGAAGTTAGGCCTATGAAAACACTTATCAAATGCGTTTCAGAGAATGAGCCTCTTAGCAAACGCCAGCAATGTGAGCTTTAGGAAATAAACAGGGGATCGGTATATTTCAGAACATCATTATTGAGTGAAAAATCTTATTGTTTTACATTTTAACCGTCCGTCGTACCGACTAAAGCCTAAAAACTTCTTAGGGGGAGAATTAGGAAGCTTAACAATGGTATCGCCAGAGACCCCTTCAGCATAGTAATACTTGTGCTTATTTCGAGAATACTTACATTTTATTTTGTATTTACCACGATTCTTTTCAAAACAATTATACTTTTTCCGGAAAGTATAAGAATCATGAGGAGGCAGGAGCAATATACCCCCAGTAAAAAATAATGCAACTTCAAACTTGGACTTTAAAATAGAGCGTTCCTCAGGATTAATATTCACTTTCTTATTTAGCTTACAATATTCATTTATTAAATGATCAAACAATATTGAATCAGCTTCCTCAGGGTTTTGCAAATTGAAATAAGCCGCAATTCTTTGGTAAGTTTGGTCTAAAGAATCGTAGTGTGGGGGAGCAGGAAATAGGGGCAAACTATCAAAGCCATACAAAAAGGTGGTACTAACTCTTTTCCTGTTAAAAAAAACCTGCAAATTTTCAAATATATCAGTAATTACATAAATTGAATCATCAGATTTATTCTCTATCCTTAAATATAGTGAATAATCAGAATAAACTAATTCAGTGCTAACCATATTTGATGACCAATTCTTCTCATACCGATCAGAATTTTGCACAAATGTATTAATTAAACAGACTAAAATAACTAAAAAAGGGTAGACCATAATTAAGTTGTTTTACAATTAGATAAGATTCTATTTTTTTAAAGGAATTTCCCTTTGATAAATCACTTTGTGTTCAGAATCTCGATTGAATACATCAAGTATTTAAATGTAAAATAAGATTCAAGATGTCTCTGGGGCTCTTGAAAATATATATTATTCAATTTTGTTAATAACTCTCCTCCCTCCGTAAATCCTTGTCAATACTCAATTGCATTTTGTAACCCATTTGCATTCAACTGCATTCCGCTTCCTTTGCGGCATTTCGTAATGTCCATTCTCTCAATTATTTTTGAGAGATGCGCAATAAGCTACACCAACAAACCGACCTTCTTATTTATGAAGAGATTGCTTCCGGCAGGCTGAATCCACAACTACCGGCGAATTGTGAACTACAATTCCTTAAAAATCTTGTCGTATTTGCAAATACCAAAACCTTTTGCACCTGCAGGATTGATGATGACCCGGCAAGACTGATTAAATGCTTTGACATTACTGAATTGGGTTACCGATTTAGAGAGGATGCTGAAATAGTTTTAAAAGAGGATACCAATACTTCCGCCTTTTTCTGAAGGGATTTTTTAGATCTTTTTCTTAAATATCTTTGGTTATCAGCTTTAAACAGTACTACTTTATTTCAAGGTGTTTAATTTTTTATTTTACCTCTTTTATAATATAATTTTTGATCTCTTGAAATATTTAAGTATACCTCCCTTTTCCTAACATATATTTTGGAAATCCATGTTCCATTCATTCCAGATATCCCAAGTTGAGAATAATAGTTAACAAAATTACTAAAAAAAATTTCACCTTCATGAATCTCCCAACTGCCTTTATTCATAAATAATTCATTATCATTTAAATATACTTTATTCAAGTATGTTTGATCTGAATAAAGAATCAAACTGTCCATACTGAAATTGTAATTAGCTGTATAAACTCCACAAACATTCTGATTTGTAAATCTATTACAGCTCATCGATAAAATGATCATAATTATAGAATAAGTTGTTTTCATAGCATTCATTTTTGTTACAAAATAGGATACCCTATATCACTTATCTTTGGGATATATAATCTTCTAAAAAAGTCCCGTAAATAAGGCTCATTCCAAACATATCGCTGATAGGTTGTACTAAATGGAATTATTTTACCAGGAATTCTAATTGGATTTCTCGAAGCGAAATGAAACAAAAGTGAGTTTCTGTCTTTTGTATCATCAACAATAAATCTTACAATATTTGGATTATCAACATCCCTTATTATCGATACCCTTGCTCCACCAATAAATTGTTCAGTCATAGATTCAGAGAAAAATGCACCGGGTGCACCAAATTTTGAATCATATCTGATCATTCTATTAAGATTATATTTATAATAACGATTTCTAGCTTTCTCAACGATCCATGCATCTTTAAGATCAATTGTCATTGGATGATCTTCAAGAAATAGGCTACTCTCAGGTCCAGTACCAGTGCGAAATTCATGCCATAAATCTGCATAGTCAACATTATTACCTCTTATAAGGTATAAATTGTCCGTTGCTTCTTCATTTGTAAGGTAAATAATATCGGAGAAGTTATTAATTGAATTTGTTAGTGCTTTCTTTGCTAATACAGATTTAATACTGTTTTCAATCTTAACACCAGAAAAATAACCATGCACAGAATTTAATATTATACCTCCCCAAGTGGCTGAGCTACTCCAATCCCATTTGGATGGATTAAATTGATAATTATTAGCAGCAACTCCACCAAAGTAAGCATTAGCAACCATCCAAAGTGCCGTAATAACCCATTCACCGTCAGGATCTGTATATTTCAAAGGATTATTAAAAGCATACCCATACCAGTAAACCTGTAATTTTTATTGATGGCCGGGTTTTTCAATGACCAGGTGCAAGGCTTTTTTTCAAAGAACGCTATTTACCCGAAAGATAGTAATTTTTCTTTTTCAAATGAATGGATTTAATTGAAGATTCAAAGCTTTGTTTTTCAGTTTTTTAGGGATTCAATTGAAAAGAAAAAAACTGATTTTAATGATCATCTCCGGTGGTTCTGGTTTTCCGGATGTACTTTACAGGATGGCTTAAACTTTGGCTTAGGCAACAAATAAGCAAGCGGGGTGCAGGTGGCCATTTTGAGCGTTGGCCGGGAAGTGTCAAGGTTTCCGGCAAAAAGTTTTTTACCCTTAAAGATCAATTGAAAAAGAAAAAAGTTTTTGCCAGGAACCCGAAGGGCCCCGACCTTGACTGTGCGTGGGCGGAAGCTATCTTTGACTAAGCCAAAGTTTATGACCCTCCGGCATGTGGCCTGTGGGTTGGATCTCTCCGGGGTAATTAAAGTTGTGACCGGAGGGAACACCGCTGAAGGGTGGCGGGGCTTCCGGGCTGCGTGGGTTGGCTGAGCGGCTATTTAACATAATAACCCTTATGACTGACAGCTTTGGTAGTGTGGTGGCCTTGCAGGGGCTGCTCTCATAAGGTTTATTATGTTAATATAGCTTGGGGTTTTATTTTTTGGCCATGTCTTTTTGTTCGTGGGTCGGGACGGCTCTTTGGATTTTGCTTTTTACCTTAAAAATCAAACAGCCATGAAAAGCAAAATACAATGTGCCGTATGAGCGCCAGCCACAAAAAGCATGACGAAAAATAAAACAGAAGGGCTGGCGTGGGGAAGGGCTTTAAAGACTGGGGGAGTGCCGCAATACACCTTTAAAGTCCATTAGATAATGTAGTGCGGCACGGCAGGATTTAAAGCCCTGTGGGTTTCCAATGAGGTTTCTTATCTTAACGGGTGGAACAATTCCAGTTGCTTTGTCAGGTCGGTTAAGTCCTGGTTCCGGTATTGTTCCGTGCTTCGGATGCTTTTATGCCCGGCCATGTATTGAACCTGCCGGATGTTGTATTGTTTCAGCCAGTTCATGATTACGCTGGTTCGGATTTGCCTGCTATCGATAATTTCAGGTTGATTCTTTTTGGCTTGCTCCACGATTTTACAAATCATATCACTATGCTTTTTAGCCTGGAACAAAAACGGATTTGGTTTATATCCCTCGATATAGTTTTTAATTGGCAATATCTGGTTTGCCTGAAATTTCAGGGTTCTTGCATTGCTTTTACGTGTCGATGGAACATAGATTTTACCTTCAGCTAAATTGATATGTGATGTTTCCAGTTTGGCGGTTTCCCCACTTGTCAAGCCTTGATAAACCAGTAATCCAAGTAAAACGGCATTTCTTTTATGCAGTTCCCTTACTGTTTGGGTTCTATGTTCCCATTCCGGTATATTCAAAAAGCTTTGGTAAATGTTTTCAAGTTGTTCAGGGCTTAAAGTTTCCGGGATTACTTTCTTTTGGCTATTCCTGATTTTAATTCGCCTGATAATGTTTTGCTCGATGTTTCCGGATTCCAAAAGGTAATCGAAGTAAATCCGGATTGAGTTTATTTCCCTGATAATGCTTTGGTTTGCGATCCCCCTGTTTCTTTCGCTGTCAATGAACTGTAATGCCTGGTTGTAAGTGATTTCTTCCAGGTTGATATTTCCCGTTATGCACCAGCTTTTAAAGCGGTTTATGTGGCAGTTCTGTACCCTGATGCTTTTTGCAGAGTAGCCGTTTTGCTGGCGGTATGTCTCAAAACCAGCATTCATAACTCGTTTAAAATGTGAGTATAGATTTGCGTTGATTCTAAACTGGCATGTCCTAAAAACTTCTGTATCATTTCTATCTCCATGCCTTGCTGTAAAAGGTGCGTGGCGATGCTGTGCCGCAAAGTATGTAAGCTTGGTTTATTGGCTTGTAAAATGCTATTGTTAGAGTTTTTTACCAGCCTGTCAAGCCGTGCCGATAATGCCTGGTCGCTGCAAGCTGTTCCGTACTGGTTAATAAAAAAGTTGTCCGTTTCGCTTTCGTTACCGGTCAGTAAATGATTTCTGCCGTTTTGTAAATATTCTGTAATGTGGTACAGGTTGTTTTCTGTTATTGGAACATACCGTTCTTTGCTCCCTTTGCCCTTCCTGACGTAGATAAGTTTCCGTTCGGTTAAAATATCGTTTACATTTAGGTTTGTTCCTTCACTCTTTCTTAACCCACAACCATAGTAAATACTTAGCATTGCCCTGTCCCGTTGTGATACGGCTGCTTGTTTAGCTTTGGTTTCTGCATTGGCAAAGTGGTATTTCTGGTAGGTGATTTCATAAAGCTGGTTGATTTCCTGTAAAGTCAGTATGTTTCTTGGTTTGTAACGTTCTTCAACGTATCCCAGGTTATCCGGTGTTGGTTTTCCAGTCTGTTGCAAATACTCAAAAAACTTGTTTACGCTGCTTATACCTACGTTAATACTGGCGTTCATTAATCCCGAACCATGCAGTTTGTTTTCACGGCGTCTTAAATACCTTATAAAACGCCCGGCCTTATAGTTGGTCATATGTTCTATGGTGTTAATGTTGCTACGTTCCAGGTAAAGAAAAAACTCCCGGATATTCCGTTTCCGGGTGGCGATGGTGGCTGGGCTGTAATTAAGTGTTTGAAGCCAGCTTATAAAACTTTGCTCTAACTGCATGAACTGAGGACTATATAAGATTTTTGGGTTCATTTGAAAGCGTTCAATTGAAAAATAAAAAAGTGTTGCTGCTTGTCCCCTTTGTGAAAGCTGTGAAAGTGGATTTTTTTCGGGCTGTATCCTTTAACCGGTAAGGGCTGTGACTTTCACAAGAGGGTTTGTGAAAGTGTGTGAAGGTATGTGAAAGCAAAGGTTTACAGCGTTTTAACATACCTTGCGGCTTCCTCTTTTAGTTTCTGTAAAATGCTGTCGAGTGCATCAATACTGCCTTGTAGCTGTTTGTAATCGTCCCAGGCAATAACCTCGTATTCATTGCCTATTTTCATGTGTTTGCTCTTGCATTTGATAAAGCCCCTTGCTTCCAGTTCATCCAGGTACCGCCTTAATTGCATGGGATGGAGCCTAAAATATTTTCTAATGTCCTTTGCATAAAATACAGGGCTTCCTTTCTGCATTTCGGTTTGAAGCTCCTTTAAGGATTCAAAAAAGTTCCGGGTTTTCCCGCCCAACTCATCGGATTTCCGGAGCAAAGCATCTTTGCATAAATAATTGGCCCACTCCACGTCTTCCAGGGTGCTGATTAAATAACGGTTCCCTTCATGATCGGTTGTTTGTTTCCGCTTCTTCTGGTTCCACAGGGTTACGGCTTTTATCAGCGTTAAATAATGGTTCTTGGTGCGCATCTTTTTAAATACATGCGGGGGCAGTTCCAGTTTCGGGGCAAAAGGTATCAGAACTTCCATAGGCTCTAATTGCAGTTGTGCAGCTTTCAGAAGGTTTATATTGTCTTCATATTGCTTAACGTCTATTAACCCTGCAGCCACCTTCCCCTGGTATTCCAATACTTCGGCTTCGTGGCGGGGATTCTCTTCTATCTGTATCAAAAAACTACGATTGGCATTGTCCTCGTAAACCTTGTCTTTCGTGGTCGCACCGGCAACGCATACCGGACCTTCTACATGCAGGTAAACTTGTTTGCTATCCCCGGTTCTTGAGTTTGTTTTAGTCGAAAAACGACTTATTTCCTGGTTGCTCATCAGTTCCCGCAGTGGCAACTGGGCATTGTAGGAGCCGTCTAAATCTTCGAGCAAGATGATCTTATGCTTTATAAAGTCCCGGGGCGTATAATAAAGCGTATTTTCACTTAAGGATGTGGTTACGTGGATGTGCTGCCGGGGGACTGTCCCGGCCACGCCTTGCAACAAATGCGTTTTGCCACTGCCGCTGCTTCCCATTACAATGGCATGAAGCGGGTTTTTAAAAAACCTCGTTAAAAAGATAAAGAACAACAGGGCAGCGTTGTCCTGCTCGCCAATGATCCCGAGGTTTCCGAAAATGGCGTGGGTTTGCCGGGTAAGTTCCGCACTTCTTAAAAAATCCGTTGCCTTTTGCACCTGCTCCCGGCTAAATCGGTCAATGCTTTGCTTTTCCTTTGTTTCTTCTGCCTTTCGCTTTTCTTCACGTTTCTGTCCACGATAGGTTTCCAGTTCTTTTGTCAGCCCTGTAATGGCTTCGTTTACTATGCTGCTGCTGATTTCCAGCTTTTCGGCTGCCTGTTTTATTAATCGGTCAGCTTGACTATAGCTGTATAAATCTGCGGTATCCCTGAAGCTTTGGTATTCGTTGGCTTTTAGTTGTATATGCAGCGTTGCCCGCAATCGGTTCACGGTGTGTATTTCAATGCCGCCCCAAAGGGTTATTTTAAGGTGGTCGGTTTCGTAAATCAAACAATCTGGATTTACTTTTAACGCATTACTGGTGTTTGGTAAGGGTTCTGATGGTTTTTCTTTTTCAACTGAACTTGTTTCAATTGAAAAAGAAAAAGCCTGCCTGTCGGTCAGACAGGATTTACGGTTCTCCAACAGATGGGTAAATATTTCCGGCTCATGACCCTGCAACAGGCTGTTTATATCCTCATTCTGCGGCGTGTCCACTACCGTTATGATTAAATTATCGTTGATCCGTTTTAACTCTCCTGCAATGTGCTTTGTGGCTGCTGTACCAGCTTCATCACCATCGAAGAATAAAACCACTTCTTTTAGTTCTTTCAGCTCTGTAATAGCTGCCCGATGTTCCTCTGTAAATCCGTTGGTTCCATATAGGGCAAGGATTGTAAAGCTTTGGGTTATTTCAGTCTGTTGCTGCAAAGTTGCTGCATCTATAATGGCTTCGGTTAATATTAACCGGGTGGTTTCAGGGTTTGGATAGCCAGGATAAAGTCCTTTGTGGTCGCCTTCCAAATAATGATGGCCGCTTTCAATGTGCCTGCCGTAAAGGCTGGCTATATTTCCCGATTTATCGAGCAATGGAAAAACAATGCAGCTGTTAAACCTCGTGTAATAGCTGTTCTCACGCCCGAACTTGTCGGGTTTCAGCAGTCCGGCCTGCAGGTAAAGCTGCTTTTGTTCTTCTGTTGTTCCGGTTACTTTATGCAGTGTCCCTGCATCGTAACCAATGGAGAGTTTCTTATAATCGACCTTACGGCTTTCTAGGTATTGGATTGCTTTTTCAGGTTTGGCGTTCAGGCTTCGTACAAAGTGGGTGAAGGATTCAGACAGGACTTTGGTGCGTTGTTCCTGGGTTATCTCAATGCTTTCAGGCTTTACTTTTGGTTGCTGCAAGATAGGCCGGTCATTGCATCCGATCAGCTCTTTAGCTTTTAAAATAGCATCGTGTTTGGCAATACCTTCCTTTTTCATGATAAAGTCTATCTGATCGCCACTCCCGGCACTGCAATTGCTGCTAAAACATGTCCATGTGCCTGTTTTAGGATACACCTGGAAGCTGGGCGTTTTATCATCGTGGAACGGGCAGCAAAGGCGCCCGTTCCGGTCGGGTTTTAAACCGTAGTGATTTAGTACGGTAAGTATTGAAAGCCGTTGTTTTATTTCCTGGATTTCCATGCTCAAAAATTTTTAAAAATCTTTTTTACTACCTATTCGTCGCAAATGTAATTTATTAATCTTTACAAAGCAAATTTTAAAGGTTTTGTTTTATACGTTTAGGTAGTGTATATTTGCAGAAATAAGCAATAATTGGTCTAATACAATACTTTTAGGTATGACAATTGGTGAACATATAATGCTCCTGCGAAAGCAAAAAGCACTTTCCCAGGCTGCTTTGGGTAAAGCAATCGGAACATCAGGTGATATTATCGGAAGGTACGAACGCAATATTATGACCCCGTCTATTGATGTGATTGTGAAGATTGCTGATACTTTAGGGGTTTCGATTGATTACCTGGTAGGAAAAACAAATCTTGAACTGGACAGGAACACCTTAAAACGGCTTGAAGATATTGCAACGCTTTCGGATGAAAACAAGTCGTTTATATTTCGTATGATTGATATGGCTTTAAGGGATTTGAAAACCGGGCAGGCTTACGCAACAAAATAAAAAAACAGCGCTATGAACTTACAATATATAACCGACAAAAAGGGCCAGAAAAATGCTGTTCAGCTTCCCATGAAAGAATGGGAACAGATACAGAAAGACCTTGGTGAACTGGAACGGTTAAGAAACAAAAAATTGTTCATGACTGAACTGGCCGAAGCTGTTGAAGAAATGAAGCTGATTAAAGAAGGCAAAAAACAAGCCCGTAACGCCGAAGATTTTCTCAATGAGCTTTAGCGTTAAAACCATATCGGTTTTTGAACGACAGGCTAAACGCCTGATGAAAAAATTCCCTTCGCTCAAAAAGGAGATACAAACACTTATCAAAGAGTTAAAGGAAGAACCTGAAAAAGGCACTTCCATTGGTCATAACTGTTATAAAATACGCCTTGCCATTGCCAGTAAGGGCAAAGGAAAATCCGGCGGTGCACGGGTTATTACCCATCTTGTTTTTAAGGATGATACAGTTTACCTTCTCACCATCTACGACAAGTCGGACATTGAAAACCTTACTGATAAAGAAATTCTGGAACTTATAAAATTAATACCATAAAAAAGCCCCGGCGAACCGAGGCTCCTTCAATTTTGGAACGTTTTTAGCGTTTTTCTTTCAGTCTTTTAACTACTTTTTCAACTGGTATTAAGAACTTGCTCCAATATACAATCGCCGCATCATAACCGCCCGATTGTTCCTTTTGGGAATCATTAAAAATATACAAAGTGCCTCCATTAGGGGTATTGCTACGATTAAATCGGTCCTTTTCCAAATCAAAGTATTCTTTTTTGTTACTTCTTGCACCACTATAAATAAATCCAACTTTTTTCTCTGTAAAATCAAATCCCTTTGAGTTTTCTTTGAAAACTACATTGAAGTAAGCACTTTCGTAACTGTTTAACGATGTCGACCCATCAACGCCCATTTTATCCAACTGATTCAAAATATCCTTTGGAATGTCATTAAAGTTTCGGACTTGTCCGAATAAATTTATACTGGAAAATAATATCATTATAATTGCTAAATATTTCATTGCTTTTTATTTTGGAATTTGATAAAGATATGGACTTGAATATATTCCTAATTGCCTGGCAAGTAATTGAAGATTTAACATATGTGGATGGAACGCATATAAGGTTGGAACTCCTGCCCTCCATAAGGCCCTTGTAGTATGCCCTACACAACTGTTAAGAAGTAAATCCCATCGAGTCATACCAGTTGCGTATTTGTTTATGGCAGTTGTGCTGACATTGTTCAACTTAACTGTCCAAGTACCTTTTGCGCCTAAATATGTGTCCCAATCTACATTTGCGCCTTTAATGGAGTTTTTCCACGTTTCTGATAAACTTGCGGCTTTTTGAACTTGACTGTCTGGTCCAACAGATACCAATGTATTGCCATTCTCGTCGGTCATAGAACTGTGTCCCCACCATTCGTGTCCATCTTTTGTCGTTGCAGAATTGACATCAATATTTTGTCCTCCTCCACTAAATAACGAAACAACATCCGATAAATTCGCTAATGCTCCAAAGCCATAACCAATATTAGCTAAAGCGCTATTACCTTTCTTACCTAAATAACCCCATTCACCAGTGCCAAAATCATAGGAAGCTACACCAAAACTAACGCTCGGCTGTATCATACCCCCGCTCAGAGCAGACATTCCCATAGAATTAAACAGCGAACTGTAAGCTATTCCCGCTGTATTTGCCATAAACCCACCTCCTGCTGCAATTGTTGCCCCGGCATATCCCGATAGACCACCAATAATTCCTCCCCCTAACATATAGCCATAAGTTTGCCAATTTCCCATATCATACCCTTTGGCATCGGCAATTTTATATCCTGAATAAGTTCCAATAGCTGCTCCAACTGCAATTGCAATCTTCGTTGCAATAGGTATAGCTGCCCAGAAGAACTCTCCTGAAGGGTCCGTATAGATGAGTGGATTATTAAAGCAGTACGCATACCTATTAAAGTTCTGGGTAAAGTCCGGTGCCTGCACAAAGTTATCAGGGGAAAGAAAAACTCCAAGAACCGGATCATAAACCCTGCCATTCATGTTTATAAGGCTGAAAGCATCCATGTGCTCGTGGCCTGTAAATCCCCTGGTAAAAAGAAAGACCGAGGGCACTGCGTTATAAGTCCAGTCATTGGCATTTCGCCTTCTTCCCCATGGGTCGAAACTGTATTCCTGTTTGACTCCGTTATAGTTTACTGCATTTCCGGATTCGTCGGCTATAAGGTTAAAGGAGCCTAAATAATCGTTTAAAACATAATAAAGAGTTTTATTTCCTGAATTATCGATAACCATTATAGCTGCAAGCCCATCTCCTCCGTTGACATAATACAAATGCCTGATTAAACCGCTATTGATTTCTTTCTCATGATTGCCATAATAATACCTCGTAGTGAGTGTCGTTCCGTTTAATTTGTACACGGATTTCCTTCGTCCCTCATCAGGCCCATAGGTAAAGGACATAAAATGCTCATTGCTGTTTTGCGAAATGGTGTTTATTTTCTTGAAATTCGTGTAGGTAATAGTCTGATCGCCCCCTGTGATGCCCGCACTTACGCTGGTTACAGCATGCGGTTTGACACTTGTATAGGAATATGTGCCTACCAATTCCTTATTGCTGATATTTCCCGCCTTCGCGTTATCATAACCAACGTTTTTTTGAGTACCGCTGTTTATTTTAGTCCATGCCAACCGGTTGAGATCATCATATCCGAATTCTTCGATAAAGGAAACCGAACCGTTTTTATGCATGTGATCCTTTCTCCAGGTGAGATTGCCTGTCGAATTATTAAAGGAATACTCCAGGTCCTGCAGATATGTTCCGTCTGAGAGTTTTTGTGTTTTTATTGTTTTGGAATAATAATAATTCGGATCAAAGGTAAATTGAGATTGCAATAAGTTATTGCCCAGTGTATAATTATTCCATAGTCCGAGCTCATTCCTTGTTCCTGCCTTCCATATCAGGGCATTGTTATCTCCCCTGCGTACTTCAGAAAGGTAACCAAACTGGTTAAAAACGTTCTTAACGGAAAAATTCTCCGGATAGGTTATCTGAATTACTCTCCCATATCCGTCGTACTCATAACCGGTTATCGTAGTTGCAAAGAACATTTATCAAAATGAATAGTGCGGAAAATGACAGAAAGCCTTTAATTTTCATATGTGTAGGTGGTTATGTTAGTACTTAAAATAATAAATTCAATTAGTTTAAATAGGCCTAATCATCATAACGCAATCTCCAAAGTATGAGAAGTTACAATGAATAAGTGCTATATAATATATATATGTAGCTAATTTCTAACTATCAAATACGACAATCCGAACCGGTATAATTTTGCCAATTACAAGTTACCCTTTTGCTCCTAACCTATTATTCTTACATTAACTCATAATTGCATGAACATGAACCTAAACTACAAAAATCAATAACAAATGCCAAAAGTACAATGCAATTTGGAATTAGATTAATTAATAATATACCAGTAAAGTTCTGATATTTAATATTTTTAACATGTAAACTGTAATATTTCTATTCTACTCCATTCTTTATTAATTTTGATCCTCAATAAAATTTTATATTTAGCCCCCTCATTAAGTACCATAACCGATATTGCCCTTGTAGGCGGAGGCTCTTATCCCCAGCCTGGCGAGATCTCGCTTGCGCACAACGGGGTGTTGTTCCTCGATGAACTGCCCGAATTCAAGCGATCCGT